>Ga0209602_1002544_pt1 | contig 14841 bp, 13 predicted proteins | sample COGITO_mtgs_1205_3_FD_184810 | JGI IMG/M metagenome (GOLD analysis project Ga0209602, IMG submission 184810) | Pelagic marine microbial communities from North Sea - COGITO_mtgs_120524 (SPAdes) (version 2) | ecosystem: Environmental > Aquatic > Marine > Epipelagic ...
TCAGGCTGGCTTAAGTTGGCACACAATTCTTAAAAAGAGAGAAAATTTTAGATCTGCTTTTAATGACAAATCCCAACTCTGCTTGAGCTCTGTCATCCATAGGCCAAGGCCACAGGGGTTTATTAGTTAATGTTCCATTGAGGTAACGATGATCTAAACGTGCACCTGTACCAGTCATGGTATACCAAGAATCATCCGTTCTATTTCCCCATGTATTGTTGTTCTTGTATACCGTATCAATAAATGAATTGGTAACATGTCCTCCAGTATTAACAATTTCATTGATATCTTCTTGTATCATACTTGTTCCGGTATCTCCGGTATAGAACAAATGTTGTAAGTCTACTGGAAATACCCCATTGTTTTTAAATGTGGCATTTTCAATGCTCAGGTTACGAAGTTGTGGAGCAAATTGGTCATGCCTTACAATAGCTATACCTCTTCCACCATTACCAAATGAAAAAATATCTTTCATAATGCTATTTGATATTAAATCAGGTCCTTGAACAATAAACCCTAATCGTCCTGAAGGATTGTTATCCATATCACGAACATGAGTAGCAATCTGAAGCGAAGGCTGAGGCCTTATCGTTCCCCAACCTATAAGTGGTGGATTAAGCTTTGTTAATTCTGTATTTTTCTAGGAATATACAGACATCAATCCATAGAAGCCATTATTATCAGCCGTCCATCCATTTCTAGCAAGCAGTGTAAAATTTGCAGAAGAAGACATTCCATATCCTATACAGTTTTCCATGATACAATTGCTCGAGTTGTAAATCTTAGCACTTTCCTGCCAAGGCCACATGTTATGATCGTTGCGACCATCCCAACGTGTCACCATACTAAAACAACGTCTGAATGTGGTATTTTGACATTTATAGGTAACTAAACCTATTCTTCCCACACCATACGCTATACAATCCACAAATAAATTATTATTTGAACCTTCGCCGGCTAGGATTAAAAAATTATTATCATCTGGATCAGCATTATAAGCAGATACTCTACGTATAATATTATTCTGACCATAGACAGTAACTACACTGTGAGATCCTGCTACTTCTCTCATTCCGTTTCGGGCAATTAAACCGTCAATAACTAAGTTATTATACCCTGCCCATTCGTCATTAATCAAGCAAATAACATCGCGAACACCTTCCCCATCAATAATGGCTTTACCATCATTTTCAGCTTTAATATATAAATAATCTCCTCTGTATGTGTCTCCTCCATTATGAGCGGGATTCATGTACCAATTCGGTGCTAACGTTTGTCTGTAGACTCCATCCAGGAGAATAATCATATCTCCACGTTGTAGTATATCGCCTGGACCAGAAGGATCTGCCGTATTTGCAAGTGTCCATAGTTTATTAAATGTTTGGAAAGGAGTATTTCTTGAAAGTCCGTCATTGTTGTCATTTCCATTCGGCGATATATACCACTTCTTACCTTGTAGATATTCTAAATTATCCCCAGGTTTCATCTTTTCAAAGGCATATTCAAATGTTTGAAAAGGAGTGTTTGTGGTGAGTCCGTCGTTATTGTCGCTACCATTATCGGAAACATAATAAGTCAGAGATGCACCAGTATTGCATCCTCTACAATCAATTCCCGTAGGAGAGCTAGTTACCTTTCCATCGCCTAAAATAGTAACATCAATAGTTGATTGAGCAAAAATGACACCACTTAACAAGAAAAAAAAGCAGTTTGATAAAAGTCTAACCATAGCCAAAAAGTTTTTATTTAAAATAAAATACAAAGGTAATAAAAATTAAAAAATAGCGATCATTTGATGATTATATCTGATGATATGTGAGCTTTTATTGAATTTTATACGGTTCTACTTCCATGAAGCCATTTTTGTTAATTTTGTTCTATTCATGAGCTCAATAAAGTGGCATTCAGTATTTGGTTTTATGGTAACTCTGATTCTGTCTTTTATGATAGCGAGCAATATTGAATCGTATCGGAATCCAGATAGTGTTAATTTTTTAAGAGAAAGTCTTTTAACATCCATAGAGGCTCAATCTACCGATTTGCCTGATCCTAATTTAAAGAGAGTTTATAAAAATTTTATGGAAGATATTGAAGCCAATTTAATAGAAGTTAAATACAAAAAAGTTAGCTTATTTCGAATGATAGGTTGTATTGTTGCACTCATTGGAGGTATTTTTCTTCGTAAAATGAAACAGATTGGCCTTCATTTATTCATATCAGGAAATATTTTTGTATTGGGGGCTACTTTTTATGTCTTCCATTTTGGATTGTCAGGTTGGATGATGAATGTTAGCTACCTCATATTCAGTATGATTACCTCCTTATTTTATATCGTAAAAAGAGATCAACTTATTTAATGTCCATAAAAGCGCAATTAACGGATGGTCTTTATTACTTAAGAACGCTCCGCCCCAAACGATTGATCAATGCAGCTCAAATTTTATTTAGTTATTACCTAAGTAAGGCTACAAAAAAAAATTTTCATGTTGGTTATCCAATTGCTATTTCTATAGAACCCACTACCAGTTGTAATCTTCGTTGTCCAGAATGCCCAAGTGGTCTACGTTCATTTTCGCGCCCTATTGGGATGCTAGCTCCCGATCTAAATCAATCTATCATTGATCAATTGTCCAATGAATTAACCTATATTACCTATTATTTTCAGGGCGAGCCATACTTGAACAAAGATTTTTTATCAATGGTAAGCTATGCTTCAAGTCAAAATATATATACAGCTACATCAAGTAATGCACATTATTTAAATGATAACAACTGTAGAGATACTGTAGAAAGTGGTTTAAAAAGGTTGATTATATCAATAGACGGAACAAATCAAGAAAGTTATGGAAAATATCGATTGGGTGGTGACTATAAAAAAGTCATAGCGGGAACAAAAAAAATGGTCCACTGGAAGAAAAAATTAAAATCCAAAACTCCATTTATAATTTGGCAGTTTATAGTGTTTGGTCACAATGAGCATGAAGTGGATGAAATTCAAAAATTAGCAAAGGAAATAGGTGTAGATCATTTATCACTTAAAACAGCTCAGATTTATAATTTTGAATCAGGTAGTGATTTGTTGCCAAAAGATCCAAAGTATTCCAGATACATCAAGAAAGGCCTTTCCTACAAAATTAAAAATGGTTTGTTGAGCCACTGCTGGCGAATGTGGCATGCCTGTGTTATTACTTGGGATGGAAAGGTTGTTCCGTGTTGTTTTGACAAAGATGGAACCTATCAAATAGGAGAATTAAACCAAAAAGCATTTAAAAAAATATGGAGAGGGGAGGAGTATGCTCGCTTAAGAAAATTGATTTTAAGGAGCAGAAAAAATATTGATATCTGTCAAAATTGTTCAGAAGGGACCAATATTATTGCATAAAAATATTTTTTTGAAGTTTAGTCATAATAATGTAATATTGCTAAAACAATTAAGCCATTATGCATCAAAATTTACACAAAATAACTTTTTTATTTTTATTGTTCTTTACGTTTTCTTCCAATGCACAAACTTCTTACAAGAAGTATGGTATTGAGGTAAATGGTGGACTTCGTGAATATCATGGCGACTTAGGTTCCGCACTATATTTCAAAAATAGCCCTGATTATCAAGGCATTGGAGGAGCTTTTGGAATGTACATAAATTCTTCTTTCGATGTAAATATTTATGGAGGTGCTGGTGATATTGGTTTTTACAAAACAGTTTGGGATGTTCAAAGGGCAGATTATAGCAGAGTTGGTTTCAGATCTCGTGTTACAGAGGGTATGATTGGGCTAACCTACAAATTAAATAATGGGTATATTCTTGATGAAGATGTTCGTTTCAAACCTTTCTTGAGAGCAGGCTGGGGAGCTATGTCGTCTGTATCTAAGTTTACACCATTAACATTAACACCTGAATATGAAGGGTATTCATTAGACCGATCTTGGATTGCCTCGCATTGGAATGCAGGATTAGGATTGAAAATTGGTGTTACAGATGCTATTGACCTAGTCATTAGTGAGCAATTTAATTACTCTTTTGATGACAATTACGATGCAAGTCCATATATGCCAGCTGGTGCAAGATTAAACAGTGCTGCAGAAGGCAATAAACCACTTCATGATATCTATGCCTACCATTCTTTCGGTATTGTGTTTAACTTCGGTGGTGATGGAGGAAGTTCATACAGAATTAAGGATGAGGATGGTGATGGGATTGCTAATAAATTTGATATGTGTCCAAACACACCTGAAAATTATGCTGTTGATACAGTGGGTTGTCCAATGGACGACGATAATGACGGTATTATTAATGAAGAGGATAAATGTCCAAATACGCCAGGATTACCTCAATTTAATGGATGTCCTGATACAGATGGTGATGGAATTACAGATGCAGAAGATAATTGTCCTAAAGTTCCAGGATTAGCTGAATTTAAAGGTTGTCCAGACTCTGACGGTGATGGAATTACAGATGCGGATGATAAATGCCCTTTAAAATCAGGCACTCTTGAGGGTCAAGGTTGTCCAGATTCGGATGGTGATGGAGTGTATGATCATTTGGATGTTTGCCCCACAGTTGCTGGTATAAAAGAGAATAAAGGATGTCCAGAAATAAAGCAAGAAGTTAAAGAAAAAATAAAATTAGCCGCTAAAGGTATTTTCTTTGAAACAGGCAAAGAAGTGTTGAAAACAGAATCTTTTGAGAATTTAGATGTTCTGGCAGAAATTTTAAATGAGTACAAAGAAGCTAAAGTTATTATAGAAGGGCATACAGATAATCAAGGTGACGATGCTGATAATTTATTACTCTCACAAAAAAGAACGGAGTCAGTTAAGAATTATTTAATTACTAAAGGAATATCACCAGAAAGAATGTCTGCTATAGGATATGGAGAAACTAAGCCAGTTGCTGACAACTCCACTCGAAGAGGGAGATCATTCAATCGACGAGTTGATTTTAAATTGGTATATTAATACAACTAAAACTAAATATAACTGAATTGGGGCAGCTTAGCTGCCCCAATTTTTTATGGATGAATAATTTATCTATTTAGAAATATTTATTATTTAGCTTTGCCTCCATATCTAATTAGTGAATCTAACCAATAAACTGAAAGAGAAATGGGGTATTCAATCAAACTTAACATTGATTTGGATTTTTATCATTTTTGCTATAACAGGTTCCTCTATTGTATTTGTCCGAAAACCAATTACACTCTTTTTATTTAATAAAGCCAATTATTCAGAATTACATTGGTATGAACTTATCGTAACTATTGTTCTTGTTTATTTTGTTTATCAGATATTTCTGTTTGTTATAGGTAGCTTATTAGGACAACACAAATTTGTAAAATGGTTTGTCATGAAAATGAATAAGAGACTTTTGTTTTACAAGAAAAAATGAATAATAAAGAAATATTAAAAGCTTTAAGTTATGTAGAAGATCCGGATTTAAAAAAAGATTTGGTAAGCCTAAATATGATCCAAAATCTCGAAATAGAAGAGAATTCTATCTTTTTTGATTTGGTACTTACTACTCCAGCTTGTCCCTTAAAAGATACCATTGCTAATGCGTGCAAGAATGCTATTAAAACCATGGTAAATAAGGAGGCCATTATAAAAATTAATATTACTTCAAATGTGCAACAAAGCCGAGACAATAATTCAGTTTTGTCAGGTATAAAAAATATTGTAGCAGTGGCCTCTGGAAAAGGAGGTGTTGGAAAGAGTACTGTTGCTATTAATTTAGCTAAAACACTCGCAAAAGCTGGGGCCAAAGTGGGATTGTTAGATGCGGATATTCATGGGCCTTCAATCCCTACACTTTTGAATACGAAAGATCGTAAACCGCTTATGGATGGTGAGTTAATGAAACCCATTGAAGTAGAGGGTATTCAAACGATGAGTATGGCTTATTTAGTTGAGCGAAAACAAGCATTAGTCTGGAGAGGTCCTATGTTGTCTAAGGCTATTTCTCAATTTTGTAGTGATGTAAAATGGGGTAGTTTAGACTATCTTTTTGTAGACTTACCGCCGGGAACAGGAGACATTCATTTAAGTATTATTCAACACATACCTCTAAGTGGTGTTGTACTCGTAACTACACCAGAAGAAGTTGCTGTTTCTGATACAAGGAAAGCTATAGATATGTTTCAAAATCCACACATCGCTCAAAATATGATTGGTTTGATTGAAAATATGAGCTTTTTCCAACCTAATGATGATGGCAAAAAGTATTATATCTTTGGTCAAGGTGGTGGACAACAATTATGTGATGAGGCCGGTATTGATTTCTTAGGAGAAATTCCAATAAAAGAAAATAAAACCTTTGCAAATTTGGAAGCAAATTACTTGTCAATTACGGGTAAAATTGTACAGAAACTATCCATATTAGCAGCTAATCATTAAAATTGCAATACATTTGAACAGAATATGGTGTCTACCGAGTCAAAAATTGAAGAAGCCCTGAATAGTATTCGACCTTTTCTACAACAAGATGGGGGGGATGTAGAATTTATATCTTATCAAAATAAGGTAGTGTCTTTAAGATTATTAGGAGCCTGTAGTACTTGTAATATTAGTCATTTAACTATGAAAGCGGGCATCGAAGAAAGCATTAAAAAATTACTCCCTGAAGTTGAATCAGTTTTAGCCGTAGAGTAAGATACGCATCGTTTGTGAAACGATTGAGCATATATCATGCATTAATTAAGTTTACCAATACATTCAGTCTATTAGTTGTCCTCGGAACCTTTTCTTTATATCTCTATTTGAGCAAAAGATATGATGTTCAGCCTAATTTTATAGTTGGTGTTGGATTATCATTAGGAACTTGGATAATTTATACAATCGATCATTTATTGGATGCAATACAGCTCAAAGAACATGCAAGTTCTACAAGGCATAGGTATCATTTTTATAAACATCGTCAAATTATATTTATTGTTTTCATTTCTATATTCATCTTACTGGTATTATCTCTAAAATTATCCAGAATATATTATACCTACGTATTTTGTTTATCTATTTTAACCGTAATTCATTTTTTAATGAATTATATCATATCAAGGAGGCATTTAAAATTACGATTATTTAAAGAAATATATATTGCACTTGTGGTTACTATTGGTTTTGTGATTACACCAGTCCTTGAACATTACTCAGAAATTAATTTACCATATATTTTTGGAGTCTTTGGAGTTCTATATTTAATAAATCTTGCTAATCTTTTCATTTTTTCTTACTTCGATAGGTTGTCTGATCAAAAAGATAAAATGTTATCAATTGCTCATTTTTATTCTCCAAAAAAATTGAAACAGTTTATTCAAATAGGAATTGGACTATCCATATTTTTAACCTTTATCTTGTTGGTTAATGGAATTATAAGCTGGATTGATGGCTTTGTTTTTCTACCTATGCAGTTATCACTGCTTTTGATAATTATCAAACCATCCTTGTTCATTATAAACGACCAGTATCGCTTTTATGGAGATTTGATATATTTATATCCTATTATTACTTTCCCATTCCTTCATTAAAACACTTTCTGCATCGTGGTTCATATAGCTCTTTCTGACCAAGTTCTACTTGTTCATTTTTGTTATAAAACTTAAATGAAAATTGTGCTTCAGAACCACACTGTACACAGATGGCATGAACCTTAGTTACTAGTTCGGCAATAGCTATTAATTGAGGCATAACACCGAAAGGCTGACCTTTAAAGTCCATATCAAGTCCAGCAACAATCACCCGTTTATTTTGATTAGCTAATGTATTACATACATCTATTAATTTAGAATCAAAGAATTGAGCTTCATCGATTCCTATGACTTCAAAAGTGTCGGTATAATTCAGGATATCTTCTGATTTATCGATAGGCAATGAATCTAAATGATTATCATCATGCGACACAATTTTTTCTTGGTGATATCGAGTTTCCATTTGCGGTTTGAAGATACAAACATTTTGATGTGCAATTTTGGCTCGTTTTATTCTGCGAATTAATTCTTCTGTTTTCCCTGAAAACATAGAACCACAAACAACCTCAATCCAGCCATTATTATTTTTTGCTTTAGTATACATGCTGTTAACAATGAGGTTTCGAATGTAATATTATTTGATTTTATTCGTAGGATAAAAATGAGCCGAACCAAAATACACCAAAACATAAATGATCTTTTACTCACTCTAAGTAATGACAACACTAGACTCAGTCTTCATCCTGAAAAATTATCTTCATTAGATATAGATACTTTCAAGAAGCATTGTATAGAACTATATGAAAATATCAATCATCTGACTTTGGAGTCTGAGGTGGTTTCTCAAGAATCGATTCAATCCTCAAATAAACCTGAAATCACCAAATTAAGTCTTATTCAAACTGAAAACAAACCAGTTCCCCAACCTATGGTTGATCGGTTATCGGAAGTTTTAGAAGAGGACGAAAAACTATCGTTATTTGAAAAATTCAGTAATACACCTATCAAAAATATTGCAAAAGGAATGTCAGTAGCTAAGCGATTTGAATTTCAAAATGTGTTTTTCAAGAGTGATATGAATGCTTATTCTGAATTTATTCAAAAAATAGATTCAGTAACGAGCATTGATGAAGCTTTAGAGATTTATAAATCTTACAAATCAGCATTAGAATGGGAAAATGAGGATTTATTAGATGAACTTAAGGCATTGATATATCGTAAATATGGATGATGTACTTTAAATAGTGTATACATGGAGGCACATACCGCTTCTAAAATTTCTGGTTCCTTTTATTCTTGGAATATATGTATCAACATATAAATACATTACTACACCTTGGGCCATTACTTTAAGTACTGTCTTCCTAATATTATTAATAGTCTTACATTTTTATTTAAAGAAAAATCTAAATTGGTTTTTCATACAGATTAGTTCTGTTATTGCATTATGTCTTATGTTTTGTATGGGTGTAATCTTAACAAGAGCCCATTCGGAGATACATTATCAAAACCATTTTTCTAAAAATAACAGACATTATTGTATTGTTAAAATAGTTGAGGTACCCAAGGTAAAAGAAAAAGTTATTTCGTTTAAAAGTAGATGTGATTCAAACATTTGATTCTGTTTCTTCGATACGGACTCAAGGGAGGGCTAACCTTTATATAGCGAGGAACAATAAAAGTAAAGAATTAGACTATGGTGATGTTTTGATTGTGAATAATTTTTTTAAGTTGTATGAAGAACCAATGCATTCCAGTCATTTTGATTTTAAAAAACATTATTTCAATCAAGGAATTTACCATCAAGCTTTTCTAAACTCAAGTCATTGGGTAAAAACTTCATGGAAAGATACTCACTATTTAAAAGCATTTGGATATTACTGGCAATCTATACTTAAAGAAATATTTAAAATTCATATTGAAGATCCTGCAACTCGGGGTGTAGCAGAAGCAGTTATTTTTGGTTACAAAGAAGAACTAGATGATGAATGGCTTGCCGCATTTTCAAAAAAAGGAATAATGCATGTATTGGCGGTATCTGGTTTGCACGTGGGTATTTTATATATTTTTATAGGGCTGATATTGGGGATAAAAAGGAGTGTTGGCTATTCTCTGATATTTAAGTCCTTAATTATTTTAATTTGTTTATTTTTTTATGCATTACTTACCGGTTTTTCACCTTCAGTGTCTCGAGCAGCTATTATGTTTGGAACTGTGATTTGCAGAAAAGCAATTTATCGACAATCAAGCATATATAATTCTCTTACAGTTGCTTGTTTTATATTATTACTGATTAATCCTCTGAATATTTATCATGTTGGTTTTCAATTTTCATTTATTGCTGTTTGGGGTATCATCTATTTTAAAGACGGCATTCATCAACTTTGGCCAGAGACCAACTACTTTTTAGATAAAATTTTCTTATTGTTGAGTATTAGTATAGCAGCACAGATTGCTACTTTTCCACTAGGGCTATATTACTTTCATCAGTATCCTAGTTTATTTATGTTATCAAATCTGATGGTTATTCCCTGTGTTTCAATAATATTACATCTGGGCATTGGATTTATCATAGTCGCTCCATTCTCATACCAAATAGGTCAGCTGTTTTCAAAATTGATAGAAATTTATATTCAATTTATGGCTAACGCAGTGAATACTATTCAGCATATACCGTTTGCTTTTTTTGATACGGTTCATATCACTCTAATTCAGACATTCATATTATATGTGGGAATAATTATAATCAGTGTAACTATAAAATATCGATGGAAGTTTGGCTTGGTTCTCTGTTTTTGCTGTGTATTGTTTTTTATTTCAGAAGATTGGAGATATTTACAGCATAGTAGATTACCAGAAGTTGTAATTCTCAAAAAGTATCCAAAACCTATCCTAGTATTTAAATCCAGAAATCAGGCAACTTTTTTAGTTTCGGATGATTTCACTAAAAATGACAATCAATGGAAATATTTAGTTAGACCCTACATGATTGCTAACCGATTATCTAAAAACATTATTTGTTTTCCTATTTCAGGAATCAATCAATACGCAAAAGTAGGTACTATCTACACGTTAGGAAAAGGGATGGTTTGGTTTGAAGGTAAATCATATTATATGAATGAAAAATGGATTTCTAATCCCACAACTATTAAAGTAGATTATATTCTAAATCCATCAGATAATAATTTTAGGATTATTAGATAAATTTAAAAACTAATAGTTTAAATATTACCTCACACAACATGCTCAATACTATATTTTAATATTTTTTCAATTTTATGATTGATAATTAAAAAATAATTGTTTAAATTTGATGCACTTAAATTATTAAGAAACATAACAATCTATCTTAAGCGTATGAAAAAAAATTACAAACGAAATTGGCTTTTCAAATTAAAAACAGCTTTTGTTTTTGGATCTCTGCTTTTTGCAGGTTCAGCAATGGCTCAACTTAGTGGTACGTATACCATCAACTCTGCCTCTTCAACGAGCGGCACAAATTATAGTAGTTTTGGTGCTTTTGCATCGGCAATTAACTCCAGTGGAGTTTCAGGACCAGTTACAGTGAATGTTGTTAAGGGTTCTGGACCGTATGTCGAAAAAGTAACGTTTACTGCAAGCGGTACTTCAAGTAATACTATTACCATCAATGGTAATGGTGAGACAATCCGAAACACGGGTACAATAATCTACATGAATGGTGCAGATTATTTCACATTTGATAACCTTGATATCGTAAACACAGGTACGGGAACAGGTACACGTTGTTTCACATTCAGAGGAGGTGCAAATTACAACACCATCAAAAATTCAAACTTGACGATTTCAAGATACACCTCAACTAGTAATTCTACTGCATATGTTGCTTTTAGTAATAGTTTAACAGGAAGAAGTACTGGAAATCATGGATCATACAATGTGATTGAAAACAACGTAATGAGCAATGGTACTTCATCATCTGCTGGACCATACTATGGTGTAATGGATTATAGAAGTCGATCTACTAAAGGTATTGGTAACATAGTGAAAGACAATGATATTCATGATATTTATTATTATGCGATGTATAACTACTATGTTGAAGGTTTCCAATTTAATAACAACGACGTTAAATTTCGAAGTAATGCCAATTATGGCTATGTTGTATACGGATACCAATGTTCGACTAGTTCGCTTCAAATTCAAGCAAACGACAACGTAGTAGAAAATCAATCATTAGGATATTACTTCTACGGTATCTATTTCTACTATACTTCTGGTACATCTAGTTTACCTGCTCAGCAAAATGGAAACAGATTTAGTGGTATAAATGCTAGTTATTATGTATACTCTGTAAGAGCTTATTACTATTCTGGAAATGCTGAAATCAAAGGCAATGAATTGTATAAATGTTCGGCAGGTTACTATGTATATGGTCCATACGCATACTATTCAGACAATGTAGTTGTTTCAGAAAATACAGTACACGACAACACTGCTACTTATGGAGTGTATGGATTGTATTTTTACTATGCAAATGAGTCTCAGTTAGTAAATAATACAGTTTACAATAACAAAGGTGGATATTATAACTACGGTATGATGAGTGGATATTCTAATGATGTTCTCATAGCTCATAATACATTGGTTATGAACACGGATGTAGATTATTACATATATGGTTTGTATCATTATAACTATAATGTTCCAACTAATGTCAATATTAAAAACAACATAACGTACATTACAGGAAGTTCAAATTTCAATTATACTAACTATGGCATCTACTGTCCATACAACACAACTTCAATGGATTTTGAAAACAACGTAATGTATGCGACTACTCCAACCGGGTATTATGCGATGTCATCTTTGTATAATGCATGGTCGGGATGGATCAATAACTCTGGAGCAGAAGGTGATGTATTCGCTGACCCAATGTTCGGAGGTATTACTTCAGGAGATATTAAACCAACCAATCCTAAGATTGCCAATATGGGTACTCCTGATTTAGCCAAATTGGATTACGATGGAGTAACACGTACTGCTTGTGGTCCAGATCCAGGAGCATATGAGTTTTTTATCGATCACAGTGTTTCAAATTTAGGAACTATTCCTACTTCAATCTGTGGTAACCAATCTACCGATATATCTTTAGATATCACTAACGGTGCTTCTGTTAAATTGTACGATTTAGGTGTTTTTTACAGCGTAAATGGAAAAACTACTGATGCTGTAGTTGATAGTATTGATGCAAGCACAAAAGCAAATTACAAATTTGAAATGTCTCCGGTGTTCCATACCCCTGGTGACAACATTATAGAGGTTGGATTATTGTGTGACGATGATGCGTCAAACAACCTTCTCACACATACTGTTAATGTAATAGCATCTCCACAAGGAAGTGCGTTGTCTCAAGGGGCTACATTTAACGGATATTATAATACAGGGGATGTTTTAGATCCAGATGCAACGGTTAAAACATATATCTGTGATTACGACATATCTAGACCAGCTAAATATACTTCTGCAGGTCCAGGTGCTGATTACACCTATTCTTTGAGTGCAATGGATGATAATATGATGGATGTCACTACGGCTGGTTTCAATTACACAGGTAGTGATGAATACTTTAGTATTAATCCGGATGATTCTCTTGCTGGTAGAACGATATTCATGGAAGTGACTACACTCGACAATAACACCGGTTGTGATTCTACTTTCGGACGATATGTGTATGTACCCCATGTACCCGTACCCTCATTTAATGCTTCTAATATTTGTTTAGGCGATGTAGCTCAGTTCAAGAATACAACTACTCTTGGAGGTACAACGGGTTATATTTTGACAAATTGGGAATTTGATGATCCAGATCCATCTGTTACAGATGATAATTCTGATATCAAAGATGGATTTTGGCAGTACACTACTTATGGTAAAGATGTACAAGTAGTAATGACGGTATCCAATGGTAATTTCCCATTATTTGAAAGAAATGATACAAACCTCATTAACGTAACGCCAAAACCAGAGGTAGATTTCAAAGTGTTAAATGCTTGTGAAGGATCACCAATCAGAATCAATAACAATACTACATTACCTGTAGCAAATACGATTACGTATGAATGGGATTTTGGTGGAGAAGCTACTTATGCTTCAAAAGAACCTTCACATACTTTCAGTACACCAGGTCAGCGTAAGATAACTGTTGTAGCGAGTTCTAATGGATGTTCTGCAGCGTTAACTAAAAACGCATACCAGTTCGAAATGCCTACAGCGTCTTATACAAGCGAGGGAGAGTGTAACTTTGTAAATGTTGACTTTATGAATACCTCTACTATTGCTAATGGAGCTAATATGGGTTTTGCATGGGATTTCAATGGTGAGGGCATATCTAGGGAGTCAGATCCTTCGTTTGCTTTTGCAACACCAGGAACTAAAACGGTAACCTTAACAGCTACTTCTGAATTTGGATGTGTAAATATTTACACCGGCCAAGTTTCTTTGAAAGAATCTCCAGAAGCTGATTTCTCATGGGATGCTGCATGTAACTTAACACCTATCAACTTTACGATTACCGGTTCATTACCAGATGGTGGAGCAAACAGTTCATATGAATGGGATTTTGCTGGCGAAGCTTCAGCTCAACAAGCAGATCCTTCTCACTTATTTGCAAAGGTTGGTCCTAAGATAGTGAAGTTAACAATCTCTGATTTAAATGGATGTTCAAGTTCTATTGTCAAAGAAGTGAACGTTGTATTACAAGCTATTGCTGATTTTGATATATCTTCAATCTGTGAAGGAGACGAAGCTGTATTTACAAACAAATCAACGGTTGCGGCTGGTAACTTAACATACGAGTGGACGTTTGGTGACGGTGCTACTAGTACTGATTTATCTCCAACCCATATTTATGCATCTGCAAAAAGCTACAATGTTAAATTGAAAGCAATTGTTGAAGGTGGATGTAGTGATGAGGTAACTTACCCAATCGTGGTTAACCCTGCACCAGATGTAACCTTTACTGTAAATAAAGATGGTAGAACGGTGGTTTGTGATGGACCTACTGGAAACGATGTGTATCGTTGGACTTTCGGTGACGGAAGTAAAGATCAATCAGAAGACCCTACATACACTTATGAGAATGTTGATAACGGAACATTTACGATCTGTTTAGCAACTAAAAAAGGAGAATGTTGGAATGATGCTTGTGAGGATATCACCATCAATCTTGCAGGAATCGAAGATTTAACTCAAAACAATGACATGATTAGTGTATATCCTAACCCAACTTCAGGTAAATTCAACGTTGTAGTTGAAAATGCAAATAATGTAGTGGTTAAAGTAGGAGATATTCTTGGCAATGTTTTAGATGTGAATGTGATCGATAACTTGAACG
>Ga0209602_1002545_pt1 | contig 14841 bp, 10 predicted proteins | sample COGITO_mtgs_1205_3_FD_184810 | JGI IMG/M metagenome (GOLD analysis project Ga0209602, IMG submission 184810) | Pelagic marine microbial communities from North Sea - COGITO_mtgs_120524 (SPAdes) (version 2) | ecosystem: Environmental > Aquatic > Marine > Epipelagic ...
CCTGAGCCCAGAGAAATTGAGCGGTAAAGAGAATGGTTAGGGTATACAACCAAGTGCGTTTCATACAGGGGGGTATTTTGTGTTCGCTAAAAGTAGCGGACATCTGAGGTCAAAAAAAACTTTCGATGGCTTGTTGTGAATGGGGGCTATGACCCCGCGTCGTGTGATGAATGGTATGCTTTTTGACATTTTTGTCTAACATTATCATCCCATGAAGCAAATTTCCCTCCTGCTCGCCGCCTGTTTGGCCTCGTTTTCTCTAACTATTCATGCCCAGACCCGTGGTTCCTTCACGGTCAATGGATTCGTAACGGATGCATCGACCGGCGAGAAGCTGATTAGCGCGTATGTCTTTGATCAGGTGTCCCAGCAGGGAACCACGACCAATGCCTATGGCTTCTTTTCCATGACGCTCCCCAAAGACAGCGTGGCCCTGCAGGTCAGTTTCATCGGCTACCAGCCCTACCTCAAAGGCAGTTTCCTCAACAAGCGAAGTGTCACTGAGATGGACGTCATGCTCGTTCCCGACGATATTCTGCTGGAGGAAGTCGAAGTGGTCGGTGTCCGGGCGGGCGAAGTGCAAGAGCGCACGCAGATGAGTTCGGTCAATTTGGACATCAAAACGGTGAAAAACTTGCCGGTGCTGCTGGGTGAAACAGACTTGCTCAAGGTCATTCAATTGCTGCCGGGCGTTCAGAGTGGTACGGAGGGGACATCGGGCTTTTACGTGCGCGGCGGAGGACCGGACCAAAACCTCATCCTCATCGATGGCGTACCCGTTTACAACGTTTCCCACCTCTTTGGCTTTTTCTCGGTCTTCAATGCAGATGCGATCAACAATGTCCAGCTCATCAAGGGCGGTTTTCCCGCGGAATATGGCGGTCGGCTGTCCTCCGTTCTGGATGTCCGAATGAAAGAAGGCAACCTGAAGGAATGGAAGGTGGAAGGCGCAGTCGGCGTGATTTCCTCCAAGTTGACCGTGGAAGGTCCGCTCTGGAAGGACCGAACGTCCATGTTGATTTCTGGCCGACGCACCTATTTGGACGTGTTGACCCAGCCTATCATTCTGGCCAACAACCCCAACGGTACAGGCGGCTACTATTTCTACGATTTCAATGCCAAGGTCAATCATAAGATCAACCGCAACAACCAGCTGTATTTGAGCTTTTACAACGGATTGGACGAGGCCTACATCCGCTACAAAGATACCTGGGAGAATCAGGGAATTCGAACCACGACTAAGTCCGACAACAGTCTAAACTGGGGCAACCGCATCGCGACCGCCCGTTGGAACTGGATTATCACCCCCCAGCTCTTCAGCAATGTCACGGCCACCTACAGCCGGTACCGCTTCTTGACAGACCTCAACCTAGAAGATACTCGAACGGATTTGGCCACGCAGCAGTCGAGCACCGACCGCTTCGCCATCAGTTATTTGTCGTCCATTGAAGACAAGGGTGCGCGCTGGGACTTTGACTATGCGCCATCGCCCAATCACGCCATTAAGTTTGGGGCCTCCTTCACCCAGCATGCCTACGAGCCTGGGGTGAACAGCATTACCTTCTCATCGGGGGGCAACACCTTGGACACCAATTTTGGCTCCTTCCCTAAAGTGGCCAACGACTACGTGGCCTTCTTCCAGGACGACTGGAAGATTGGGGATCGTCTCCGGGTGAATATGGGAGTGCATTTTAACGGATTCCAAGTGGATGAGGTGAATTACCAGAGCTTACAGCCCCGCCTTTCTGCCCGGTACCTGTTGAGTGAAAAGAGCTCGCTCAAATGGAGCTATGTCCAAATGGTGCAGTACATGCACTTGTTGGCGAATCAAACGATTGGCCTGCCCACCGACCTCTGGGTGCCAGTGACGGAGAACATTCGGCCGCAAGAAGCCTGGCAGACGGCTATCGGCTATGCCCACAATTTGGGCAAAGGCTGGGAGCTCACCTTGGAAGGCTACTACAAGGACATGCAGAACCTGATCGAATACAAAGACGGGGCCTCCTTCTTGTTCGGCTTCCAGGACTGGCAGGAAAAGGTAACGGTCGGTCGCGGTTGGGCCTATGGCGCCGAATTTCTGCTGGAAAAGAAAACCGGACGCACCACAGGTTGGTTGGGCTACACCTGGGCCAAGGCCATGCGTCAGTTTGATGAAATTAACTTTGGCGACCCCTATCCGTACACCTACGACCGCCGCCACGACGTGAGTTTGACCATGAGCCACCAGTTCAATGAGAAGTGGTCGGGTGGACTCGTGTGGGTCTATGGAACGGGCCGAGCTACGACGCTCCCCACTCGAAAGTACTACGCGCGTCCCGAGTCATATTCATGGCAACCATGGTACTATGCGATTGAGCAAGTACAGGGCCGTAATAACTTCCGTGAGCCCGCTTATCACCGTTTGGATTTGTCGGTCACCCGCACCACGCCTACCCGTTGGGGCGAGGAGAGCTGGCAGTTTGGCGTCTACAATGCCTACAACCGCATCAACATTTTCTTCATGGACTTTGGCTACGACGACAATGACAACCGCGTGCTGAAAGGCTATGGTTTGTTCCCCATGATTCCTTCTGTGTCTTACGCGTTTAAATTCTAAGCGATGAAATCTATTCTTGCCACAACCGCTGCACTGGCTCTGGTATTCTGGTCCTGCGAGCGCATTATTCCCTTCACGGCTGAGGACGATCAGCCCTTAATTACGTTGTACAGTTCCTTGGAGCCCGATGCGCCTGTGGAGGCTTTTGTATCGCGGTCGGTGGGCATTCTGGATCAAGGGGAGCCTATTTTGTTAGAGGATGCCATCGTTTGGGCAGAAGACGGCAGTGGGCAATTGTTAGACACCCTCGAGTTTATAGGGCTTGGGTGGTACCGGTCGCCCAATTTGACTGGGGTAGCGGGCCAAACCTATGTCATCCGCGCCACCCACGCCTCGTTGCCTGCCGTAAGCGGCTCGGCCAAGATTCCAGCTATTCCAGCTGAAGGGGTGGTGGATTCTGTCACCGCTTTTGATGGTACAAGCGGCGGACCAGGAATGGGAGGCATGCCCTATGTCGAGTATTCCTTTGAAATCATCGACGATGGCGAAGCGGGTTATTACCAAATTGAAGGCTACGAGCGCTTGCGAGGCACCTTCACCATTCCCGAATACCCCTTGCTCATCGAAACAGACGACCCCTTGGTCAACGGTAGCGGATTTGGTCAAGACAAGTGGCAGCAGCGCATCGACATTTCCAATGAGTTCTTTCTTGGTAGCACGCATACCATGACGCTGCGTGTCTACCAGTGGGACCTTCAGAGCATGGAAATCCTCTTTAAAATAAAGAAGGTGGACGAGGCCACCTTCTTTTATGAGCGATCCATGGATCAATATCAAAATTCAAACGGGAATCCATTCACACAGCCCGTCTCCGTCTATTCTAACGTGTCAAACGGTTTAGGAGTCGTTTCAGGAACGGCATATCGCTGGATTCTGCCGTAACCGACGCGGTTTCTGCAACGGGTGGCGCCATGGCAACACCGCTGCTCGGACAGACATAGTTGGTCACCTCAATCCCTTCCTGGTTTTTGATGGCGCCAAAGCCACCCTGAATATCCACGATGTGGTGGACACCTCGGCTCTTCAGAATAGAACTGAAAATCATGGAGCGGTAGCCCCCCGCACAGTGGATGTACACTGGATTTCCTGAGGGCAACTCGTTAAAGCGTGCATTCAAATCGTCCAAAGGCAAGTTGATGGAGGTCGTCATGCGCTCCGCGGTGTATTCACCGACTTTGCGCACATCCAAAACAACGGCCGCGGCATCAGCCGCGAGTCGCTGAGCGAATTCAGAGGTCGAAATGCTCTCCACCGAGTCGCTTTCCTTGCCGCTGCCTGTCCAGGCGTCAAACCCTCCTTCGAGGTAGCCAAGGACGTGGTCATAGCCGACACGCGCCATGCGCTTGATGACTTCCTCTTCCCGGCCGAGGTCCGTAACCAGGAGAATGTTTTGTTTAATGTCGGGAATCAAGGCGCCCACCCAAGGGGCGAATCCGCCGTCAATCCCTATGTTGATGGAGTTGGGGATATGTCCCGCCGCAAAACTTTGGGGCTTGCGCGTGTCCAAAACGAGCGCTTCCATTTCGTTGGCCATCGCCTCAAATGCGATGGGGTCAAAAGCCTTACCTGACTCGGCGAGAATTTCTTCAAATCCAGGAATGGCTTTTTTATTGAGGGCAACATTCTCAGGGAAGTAAGCGGGGGGAGGCAGGAGTCCATCCGTGACTTCCGCAACAAACTCTTCTCGGGTCATGCTCTCGCGAAGGGCGTAGTTGGTTTGAAGCTGCTCGCCTAAGGTTCCTACCGTCTCCTTGCTCATATTCTTTCCACAGGCCGATCCCGCACCATGTCCCGGATAGATGACAATTTCGGGGCTCAAGGTCATGAGTTTGGAGCGCAAGGAATCAAATAGAATGCTCGCCAAATCTTCTTGGGTCATACTAGCGGCTTTTTGAGCCAAATCAGGACGGCCCACATCGCCAAGGAACAAGGTGTCGCCGGAGAATAAGGCGCGGTCCATGCCCTGCTCGTCGATGAGCAAGTAGCAGGTAGACTCCATGGTGTGCCCCGGGGTGTGCAGCACTTTGATCTTCAACTCACCCACAGTCAGGATCTCGCCGTCTGTCGCCGAGTGGAAGGGGAAGTCGGGGTTGGCATTGGGGCCATATACGATTTGGGCGCCTGTTTTCTCCGCCAGGGCCACGTGGCCCGAAACGAAGTCTGCATGGAAATGTGTCTCCAGAACGTACTTGATTTTCACGCCCAATTTTTCGGCACGCTCCAAGTAGGGTGCGGACTCGCGTAGAGGGTCAATGACAACGGCCTCCCCATTGGAGTGAATGAAGTAGGCGCCTTGGGCTAAGCAGCCCGTGTAAATCTGTTCGACGTTGGGATGGATATGCATAGTGTTTGCGTTTTTAAACGTGATAAATCTTAGAACAATTCTTTGCCGACAATAAAGAGTCCCATAATTAGGACAAACCAGCCAAAAGATTTTTGGAGCGGCTTGGAATCAATTTTCTTACTTACAAAGGTACCGATGACCATGCCAATGATAGCGACTATAGTCACCAAACCCAGTAGGTTCCAATCCATGCTGTACTGCCCCAAATCCCCGGTAAAACCAAGTAGGGATTTGAAAGCAATGATGGTCAGGCTGGTGCCCACGGCGGTCTTCATGTCCAAGCCCGTCACGAGGACTAGGGCGGGAATAATCAAAAATCCTCCGCCTGCGCCCACCAGGCCGGTTAGCACGCCGACAATTAATCCCTCCGCGAGAATGACGGCAATTTTTTTCCAGGTCGGTAAGGCCGTGGCTGGTGCGCTGGCTTTCTTTCCGACAATCATTCCTCGCGCCGCCAACAGCATCAGGACCGCAAACAAGAGCATCAAGAAGGTGCTTCGAGTGAGGGTGAAGGATGCGGTTTCCAGGATGACATCGGGAATCAAGGGAACGAGGTAGGCGCGGGTCATGTAGACGGCCACGACGGCAGGGGCCCCAAAATAGAGGGCCGTCCCGAAATCCACTTCTCCTTGACGGGCCTTGGGAACAATGGATGCCAAGCTTGTGGCCCCCACGATAAAAAGAGAATAGGCTGTCGCCACGGTGGCATCAATACCAAACAGGTAGACGAGTACAGGGAGGGTCAGAATGGAACCACCACCGCCTAGAATGCCCAAGGACAGGCCGATAAACAAGGATGCGATGTAGGCGATGATAATCATAGAATCAAGGAGGTAACGATGCAAAGATGGTAGAAATGATGTGTCCCCGAAGTGACTTGCGTCACGCAACAAGCGGAGGGCAAAAGTGAAGGCGGATTTCTTGCATGGCATACGGCTATCGCGCATCTTTGCATTATGTCCAGTTCTTCCCAACGTCATTCTGCCATCATTCCCTTGGCATGGCCCGAAATGACGGCTCGAGGATCTGAAAAAATTTGGGCATATCTCCGAAAATTGGGGCTCATTCGGAACGTGAATTTGATGGTGGGCCATGCGGGCATGGTTCTCGTAGAACATGATGCGTTTCGATATTTCGATTTTGGGCGATACTTGACGCCTCGAATCATGGGCCGTCCGCGCAGTGAGGAAACGGACCCCAAATTAGCCCTTGAAGCAAGACCCAGATGGGATGAGCACGGCCAACTGGCCAACTTCGAAGAATTGTTGCAGGAGTTGGAACAAAAGAAAGCGGCCACCCATGGGGAGGGCCGAATGTTCGCCTCCATTTTTTACGGCGGAGATGTTGAAAAGGCCCTGGCCTTTGCCCGGAACTTACAAGAAAAAGGGTACATGGGCTACAATGGTTTGGATCGTAAGCAATCGAACTGCGCCCGCTTTGTGGCGACGACCATACTAGCCGCGCTCGATCCGGCCTCCCGCGCTTACCGAAAATTTCGCTACCCGGTGACCTTGGCACCATCCCCTTATTTCAATGTCATTGCTGGAGCGAGCTCGGGACGATTCATCATTTGGCACCAGGGCCAAGGTGAATGGCACCAACGCCCCATGGGACATGCGCTGACGGATATTCTCGAGAAAATCACGTATGCTTTTCGCCGCAGTAAAGCGGCGCAACTCCCGCCCGATACCCGCGTAGGGCAATTGCAGGAACCGGACCACCTTCCAGCGGGCTTGCCCGAATGGGCAACCTATTTAGGGGGCATCGGCGAAGGCGCTTGGCATGATGTTCGCGTCATTGCGGAGGATCGCCTGCAAATGAGCCGAATCAATTTGGAGGGCGTCGTGGAGTTCACCGCGGACTACCAGTGTGACCCCGAATGGTCCCAAAATTTTCTCGAGGGGAAAGTTCATCTCGTACACGACACCCATTTTGCCTGGCTAACCTTAGCGAATAAATTAACCAATGAGCGACTTCGTTGTCGCCGAATCCTTTAAATATTGACTTTGATGTCTTTGGATGATGCCACGCTTTTAGATATTCTGACGTCCGGTTGTGATGAACGCATTTTTCTTCGTCCTGAAACGAATGCGAACAAATACCACCTCAACCCGCTGAACTATGCGGGCCTTTTTCACCGCGGATCATGTACCTGCGGAACCTTGACACCCTCGGGCTATCAAACGGCTGTGGATTTCATGGAGACCTACTCGGATGAACGCCACAATGCCTTGGTGAAGGATCAAGCCAAGCGTTTGCAGGCCCTCTTGAGGGAGACAGAAGGGGATCAGTTTCATGTATATTTTGGCCCGAGTGGCAGCGACATGATGTACTTGCCACTATTATTTCAGGCGATCCTTCATCCGGGGCAAGAAATCATCAACATTGTTTCTTGTCCGGAAGAATTAGGATCGGGATCCAAAGCTGCTGCCGAAAACACATATTATGCCGAATGGAATCAATTTGGCGAGCGGATTCCGATGGGCGAGGTCGTTGCAAAAAATCTTCATGCCCGGGTGCATTTTTTAGATGCTCGAGCGGCATCGGGGCATATTGTGGACCGAAAGCAAGCTATTCGCGACTTGATTGCCAAGCATCCAGGACAACCTTTGGTCGGTAACTTGGTCTTTGGGAGCAAGTCGGGCATCAAGGACGACTTGGCCATCATCGATGAATTCCGGGAAGGGGTCATGTGGGTCGTCGATATGTGCCAATTCCGCACGGACCGAACCTTGATTCACGAACTGATTGGGAAGAATGTGATGATCATGGTAACTGGGTCAAAATTTTATCAAGCCCCCCCGTTCTGTGGAGCTTTACTCGTGCCCAAACAATGGACTAGCCTGCTGGCTGCAAAGCCTGCCGGGGTAGCCAAGGGATTTGAGCGCTTATTTTCGGCCTATGACTTTCCTACAGCTTTGCCAGCGGTGCGGGAACAATTGCCCGCCTACAAGAATGTGGGCCTGCGTTTGCGCTGGGAAATTGCGCTGCGCGAGATGGAAGCCTACATGACCTTCTCTCAAGAAGAAGCGAATGATTTGATTCGGCGTTGGAGTCAGGTGGTGACCGGACGATTAGCCCAAAGCGACTACTTCCGCCTCATGCCCAATATCGAGTTAACGAATGACAGCATTGTGAGTTTCATGGTTTTGATCCAAGGACGCGCCTTGAGCAATACGGAGCTCAAAAAACTCTTTGATTATTTGGTCCTCAGTCGGCACGAGGGTTTGCGGGACTACGACCGCGTCTTTATCGGTCAACCTGTGCAGTACGGGGAAAAGAGTTTCATTCGGCTGGCCATCGGCTCTTACAGTGTGCGAAAGCAAATGGCCAAGAAGCAGTTTGATCCCACCAATGATCTCCAGATTATCGGCCTCATTGAGCGGGCCGTAAAACACCTTTTCGAGGCATGAACACCCTACGCGAGGAGGCTCTCTGGGCCGTAGAAGCGGCTCGCCATGAAGGGTGGATCGGCGAGGGGGATACCTCCGTACTCTTTCATTCTTGGACCCAGCAAAAGCGCTACCTCGATCATCTAACGACGGCTTTTTCACACCCTCGCGCACTGCATGCGGTGGCGATAAAAACCCAACCCCATGTGGAGATTCTGCGCCGCGTGGTCGCCTGGGGCTATGGCTTAGAGGCCGCTTCCATGGAAGAGGTGCAGCTGGCTCGGAAAGCGGGTTGTCCGCCCGAGCGCATCGTCTTTGATTCGCCCGTAAAGACCCGTCGAGAGATTGAACAATGTCAAGAAGAACTGCATGGCATTCGCTTCAATGTCAACACCTTAGAAGAGCTGCATCGACTTCCTTCCCGCCCCCATTTTCCCGTGGGAATTCGCATCAATCCCATGGTGGAAACGGGCGCCCCGTCCGTCTACCATGTGAGCCACGACGAATCCAAGTTTGGGGTGCCCATTGCACAGAAGTCGGCCTTGTTGGAGGCCATTTTGGCTTTTCCGGTGACCCAACTTCATGTGCATTCAGGGAGCTCCATGGCTCGGACCGAATCGGCGGTATCGGCCATCCGCTCCGTAGTGGATTTGGCCCAGGAGGCAAATGGATTGTTAGCGAATGCGGGCTTGGAACGGCGTATTGACACCTTGGATATCGGTGGCGGCTTGATGCCCGAAATCCTCACCGATTCCCCTTCGGCCATGATAGCCTATGCACAAGCCCTACGCGGTACTTGCCCGGAATTGTGGAACTACCAACTCATTACAGAATTTGGCCAATGGTCCTATTTCTATACGGGCTATGCATTCAGTGATGTGGAATATGCCGTCCAGCGCGGGGGCACGCGGGTGGCCTATGTGCACCTGGGGGCGGACTTTTTGCTGCGGGATGCCTATGTCAAACCCCGTGGAATAGAATTTATCCCTCTGGGAGACGCGGCAAAGCGTCCAATCGTGCGAACGGATATGGCGGGGCCTTTGTGTTTCGCCGGGGATTACCTGCAAAAAGAGGTGCTGTTGCCGCAGTTGGAAGAGGGGGATGGCCTTCTCATGTTGAACACTGGATCCAACGCCTACGCACTGTGGTCCCGCCATTGCAGCCGGACCATTCCGGCCGTCTTGGGGGTCGATTCGGAGGCCCGCGAGATCCGCCGTTTGTCCCCGCGGTCAAACCCCTTTATTTGAGGGCGGTTCGTAGAAATAGTATTCTTAACTTTAAGGGGTGCAGCGTGGCCTCTTTATTCTAGTCTTTCTGTGGGCCTATCCTGCTTTGTACGGGCAACTTGACACGGCGTTTTACCTGCCGCCCATCCCGGAATGGCTTGACCAAAATCAAGAGATCACCCTGAGTACCCCCTTTCCGGATGCGGAAGTGGTGGTCTTCAATTCGGACAGCAGCTACTTCCAAACGGTCAACCTGCTTCAAGGGGTCCCGCAGACGCTGACGCTTTCCAGTCAAATCACCAATCTCTGGAGTACCTACGGGGCCATTTCGCTCCCCAAGGCGCATCAGCCGATGAACCGAACGGCCCTCTTTGTGCGCAGCAATCGGGACATCATGGTCACGCAGCGGGTAAATCATGTATTCAACCAAGACTTGGTCACAGGAAAAGGGACGCGCGCATTGGGAACGGCCTTCCTGGCGGGAAATCAAACGAAAATTATCGCGGCCAATCCGGCTCCAGAAGCCGCGATGGGCTTTATTTCCGTGGTCGCGACAGAGCCCAATACCACGGTTGTGATCACTCTTCCTCCCGGTATATTGAACACGGCCGGCGCCAACCAAATGACGTTTTCGCTGCAAGCCTGGCAGTCCTACACCACGACCATAGTCGAAAATTTTCAGTTCGCGGGCGCGAGCATTGTCGCGGACAAGCCCATTGCGGTGACCACGGGCGGCAACCACTACAAGCAAAATTCCGGGGCCCCCTCGCAGGATGGAGGTTTTGACCAGCTGGTACCCGAGGATTTGCTTGGCTCGGAATACATGATTGCGCGGGGGATTGCCCCTACGGGCTTGGACTACCTCGTGGTCATCCCGACGGTAGACAGCACCGAAATAAAAATCAATGGGGTGGTCCAAGGGTATTGGAATCGAGCCTCGCCCGCCACGATCACCTTTGCGGGCAACCAGGCGAATGTGGGGGATTTGGCCCAACTCGAGGCCAGTGCCCCGGTGTACTGCTTTCACATTACGACAGGATCCAACCAGTTTCAGCCGGAATTGGGCATGTCGCTCGTTCCGCCTATTGGCTGCACCGGAAGCCGGGCCGTGTATGCTACCCGGATGAGTGGGCTAAACACCCATTTGTTGGTCATTGTGCCGACTTCCGGTGTCCCTAGTCTGAAGTACAACGGCGTCCCACTGACCGCGAGCACCAAAACAAGCGCCAACGGCTTATGGAAGTCCCTCTACATTCCGGACAATCAAGTGACGGGCACCTGGTCCTTGACCTGCCAAAAGCAATTCCACGTCGAAGTCATTGCCGGGGAAGGGGCCGGAACGGGCCTGGCCGGCTTCTATTCGGGCTTTGATTCGGACTTGGACCTCTTGGATCCCTATTTAAACTTGGGATCGAGCATCCTGAACTTTCCGGTTCGCTGCAGCACGCCCTTGCAGGGCTTCTTTGGGATCCAAAGCTGCAACCGGCCCGTGGAAGTCCTCCGAACGAAGGTGGTGAGCGGCCAGGCCACGGTCACCGATGTGAACCCTTGGGATACCCTTCTGACGGTTCAGCCTGCACTGGGCTTTGCGGGGGAGATTTGGGTCCGACTGGTGGCGCGCGACGCCAGCGGCTCCATGGATTCGGTCTTGATGCGCTTTCCTTACTATCCCGAAGGGGCGGATCTCTTGCCGGATACGGTTCGGGGTTGTCCCAACGAGCCCGCCTCCATCACGGCGCCCTTTGGGATGGACCAATACCTCTGGTCCACTGGAGCCACGACGCAGACCGTGGCGTACGGGGGATATGGCCCACTTGTACTGTATGCCACCTCCGATTCCTGTGCCTATACGGACACCGTATGGGTTGTCTCGGCGGATCCCTTGCCGCGGGTTTTACCCCGGACCATTTTGGTATGTGATTCCAATTATGTGGTGGAGATCGGGGAATTCAGTGGGGTGGATAGTCTAGCATGGCGCGGCCCCGATAGCACCCGAGGAGTCGCGGTTCCATCGGCGGTAGGAGGGTTTTCTATGGCCTGGGATCGACCTGGAGACTACATCTTGGAGAAATTTGACGCGAACGGGTGCTTGACCTACGAGTGGGTTGAACTGAAGCTGAATCCGGCCCCGTTCATCCTCCAGGAGGTGGACTGCCCCCGCGCATGGGTGTGGCTGCAAGATGTTTCCGTGGTCCAGACTTTTCTCATTGACGAGGTGCCTCAGGCCCTGGACTCCGTCTCGGTGACCTACCCCTTTGATGGAGTGTATGCCATCTATGCGGTAGTGGAAGATCTTTGTGGCCAAGTGGATACGGTGGAGGCCCTCTTACCTTATTTCTGTACGGGGCGTGATCAGCGCTGGTTCCCGACGGCATTTACGCCCAACGGGGACGGAAAAAACGATCGCTATTGCCTGTCTTCCTCCTATGACGCCGCCCTGCGTTTTGCGGTCTACAATCGATGGGGAGGGCTCGAGTTTGAAGGGCCGGGCGATAGTTGCTGGGAGCCACCGGTAGGCACACAAGGGGCCTTTGTCCTTCGAGTCATCTATCCGGAGATCGAGGGCTATGCGCCGCGGGAAGAAATTCTTCCTATCCTTGCCTTACCATGAAGCACATCTTACTTTGCTTGGCTGGGTTGGGAAGCCTGGGAATGACTGCTCAGTCGGGAGCGGGGGCGGCCACGGCGCACCCCATCGCGACCGACGTGGCCATGTCTACGTTGGCCCAAGGAGGCAATGCCTTTGATGCGGCGGTGGCCACCCATTTTGCCTTGGCCGTTGTTTTGCCGCGTGCGGGGAACCTTGGAGGTGGCGGATTTGCCATGGTGCATACGGCGGGCGGGGAAGCGCTCAGTCTTGATTTTCGAGAAACGGCCCCGGCCGCGGCATTCCGCGATACCTACATGCCGTCTCATTCCACCCGGTCCTCTTTGCGTGGCGTGGCCGCATCGGGTGTGCCGGGATCGGTGGATGGGATGTGGCAGCTTTACGCCCGGTTCGGCTCCAAATCGTTGAGTTGGCCCGAACTCCTTCAACCCGCAATCTTTTTAGCGGATACGGGATTTGCGATCACGCCCTTTTTAGCAGACCTCTTGAACCGATTGGGTCCAGGCTTTGCAGCCCATCCCGAGAGTCCCTTTTTTCACCCGGAACCGTGGGTGTCGGGGGAGCGGCTGGTGCAAAAAGCCTTGGCCGAAACCTTGCGGGATATATCCATGTTTGGCCCGGATGCCTTCTATCAAGGGCTGCATGCAGCCCGCTTAATTGAATGGTCTCAAGGCTGGTTTTCCCCCGACGATTTGGGAACCTACCACGCCATTTGGCGCAACCCCTTGCAGTATACCTACCGCGGGTATGAGGTCTTTACCATGCCGCCTCCTTCCAGCGGGGGGGTGGCCTTGCTGCAAATGCTCCAAGCATCCGAGCAAGCGAATAGTGGGTTTGGTTCAAAGTGGAATGTCGCCAGTATGCATGGTTTTGTGGAGGTGGCTCAAGTCGCCTACCACGACCGCTCGAGGTACCTTGGTGATCCGGCGTACATGACGGTTCCGACGGAGCTTTTGGTGGATTCGGCCTATGTGGCCAGCCGCTTTGGACACCTCTCCCAGGGCCTACACGAACCCCTTAACTGGGAGGCAAGCCATGAAAACCTGGAGTCGCATGAGACGACGCATTTCAGCATTATCGATTCCCAGGGGCATGCCGTCGCTGTGACGACCACGCTCAACGGCTTGTTTGGCAGCGGAGAGTGGGTAGACGGGTATTTCATGAACAACGAAATGGACGATTTCGCGACCCAGCCGGGCGTGCCCAACCAATTTGGACTCATAGGGTATGAAGTGAATGCGGTGGCCCCTGGGAAGCGTATGCTCAGTAGCATGACCCCGACCATCCTCATTGGGCCCGATGGAGCGAAAACCGTGCTCGGGACCCCCGGCGGGAGTACGATCATCACCAATGTCTTCCAAGTGATCCTGCACCATGTGCGCTATGGCGAAAGTTTGCAGGAAGCGGTGGACCACAAGAAGCTTCATGCCCAAGGGCTTCCGGATGTGCTGTACTATGAAGAGGGTGCGTTGCGTCCGAAGCAAATCAAGTACCTCAAGGCGCGGGGACACAGTCTTGAGCGCTGGGCACAAATCGGACGGTTTCAGGCCGTTTCAAGCCGGGAGGTCGCACCCGATCGCACCCGCTCGGGTGATTCGAGTGGGCAACGCGTCCCCTAGGCTCCCAGAACGGCGCCCACATCACTGGGCTGGTAGAGAAGCCATCCGGTTAGACTTTTGCGCGGAGCCTGCGCGGGCCGGACGGCATGCCACACCACATCACTTCGAAAAAAGACCATGCGGTTCATGGACGGGGCGATGCGAAGGGTTTCGACTTCCCCGGTGGCATCGTAGAGTTGCAATTCGCCTCCATCGCCTTCTTTCCAGTGGGGATTTAGGTAGAGCACACACGAAATCATCCGATTGTTTCGGCTTCGAAATTGGTCCAAATGCTTGGCGTAATATCCCCCCGTCGGGTAGTAGGCCAAATGGAATTCATAGCCACTCAGGCTGAGGAATAGTAAGCGATTCCAGCGTTGGAGACTCTCCTCGATCCACGCAAAAACGGAGGCCAACGCGGTATCACGTGGCTTATCCAGCCAGAAGGTCAGGTCCGAGCGGACATCGGACAGCTGTTGGCGCTCCCCTAAGGCTCCGACCCGAGCGGGAGTCAATTCGTCCTGCTTTGTTTGAAAAAAGGCGAGGAGGTCAGCCAGAATAGGGTCGGGGAGGAAGTGATCGATCACGACAAATCCCTGGTCCGCGAGCAGATCTGCCCAGGACTCCCAGAGGGCATCGCTGTGCACTAGGATAGGAAGGTCATCGTCACGTCTTGCTCAATATCCGGGTGCAAGGAGCGGGCCACGGGGCAGGTATGGGCGACACGTCGCAACAGGGCTTCCAATGGGGCGTCGACCGCGATGCCGAGTCGGAGTGTAATGGCCACCTCAATGCGCGATATCCGTCGGGGGTCTGAGGCCATATGCTTGGTGGTTTCTCCAGTGGCTGCGAGGATTTCCAGGCCCTTGGTCTGGGCGTAGATACCCAGGGTGGTGATGATGCACGTGGTCAGGCTCAGGGCACACAAGTCGGTCGGAGAAAAGGCCGAACCCATGCCCTGGTTGTCGGTGGGGGCGTCCGTATGAATCCGTGTGCCGCTTTGGAGGTGCAGGTTTTCGCAGCGAAGGCTGCCGAGGTAGGTGCTTTGAGCAGTGGCCATGAGGGATGGTTTGAGGT
>Ga0209602_1002552_pt1 | contig 14803 bp, 17 predicted proteins | sample COGITO_mtgs_1205_3_FD_184810 | JGI IMG/M metagenome (GOLD analysis project Ga0209602, IMG submission 184810) | Pelagic marine microbial communities from North Sea - COGITO_mtgs_120524 (SPAdes) (version 2) | ecosystem: Environmental > Aquatic > Marine > Epipelagic ...
TAACAGTAAATGCACCAGTCAATGTTTCTTATCTTCTAGTTGCTGGAGGTGCTGGTGGAGGATCTGGAGGATTTTTCGGTGCTGGCGGTGGAGGAGCTGGAGGACTGCTTACAGGAACTATTTCAGGTGCATCAGGCTCTTACTCAATCTCAATAGGAGGTGGAGGAGGAGGAGCTGGTGGTACAGCAAGAGGTGGTAACGGGAGTAATTCATCTATTTCAGGTGTAGCAACTGCTACAGGCGGTGGCGGAGGTGCAGCCGTATCTACTGGAGCTGGAGGAAACAAAAATGGTGCATCTGGCGGATCAGGTGGTGGCGGAGGTCACGATGGCGGAGGCGGAGCTGGAGGTGCTGGAACTTCTGGTCAAGGAAATAATGGCGGTAGTGGACAACAAGACGGCGGCGGAGGCGGCGGAGGCGGAAAAGGTTCTGCGGGTTCTGCTGGCGGAGGCGGTGGAGGAGCTGGAGGTACTGGTGGACAGTATTCAACAATTGCTACTGCAACATCATCAGGAGATAATGGTTACTATGCATCAGGAGGTTCTGGCGGAAATAATGGAACTGCTCGAGATGGTGGTGGTGGAGCTTCTGGAGGTGGTGGACAAGGGAATACTGGTGGAGGCGGAGGAAAACAAGCCTCTGGTGGTTCGGGTATTTGTATTATGTATTATACTGCTGGATCTCAATTAGGTTCTGGAGGAACAGTTACTAACTCTGGAGGAGTTTACTATCATAAATTTACATCTGGAGGTACTTTTAGTATTTAATATGGCTCATTTTGCAAAATTAGGAAAAGGTAATGTAGTAGAAGATATTATTGTAATAGATAATGCAGATGCTCCTAACGAGGCTGCAGGACAAGAATTTATTAAAAAAACTTATAATGATACTTCATTGTGGTTACAAACTTCTTACAATACAGTAGCTGGTGTGCATTTATTAGGTGGGACACCTTTTAGGATGAATTATGCTGAGATAGGTGGAACTTATGACGAAGGAAGAGATGCTTTTATACCTTTTAAAAACTTTCCATCTTTTATTTTTAACGAAACAACGTATCGATGGGATCCACCTATTCCATTGCCAGATGATAGTGATACTGTTAAATATGTTTGGGATGAAGTAGTAATGAATTGGAGAGTTTATGGTTCATAGTTATGAAAATATAAAACTTTTTAACAAAAAAGAAATTTTAAGTAAAGTTAATGAAAAAACAAATATACCTATGTCAAAGGAAATCTTAAAACATAATTTAGTAACGAATGGTGTATCTAGTTATCAATTTAAATTACAAGACTTAAATGTATTTAAACCTATCATAGAAACATTTAAAAAATTAAGTAAAGGTAACTATGAAGTTGTTGATTTTTGGTTTAATAAATATGACAAAGAAGGTTTTGTAAAACCACATAATCACAAACCAGTTGAAGACAAAAATTCTAGTTGGTTAGCTGGTATATATTATCCTATAAAAGACAATCACTCAGGAAATCTGGTTTTAAATAAAAAAGAAATAAATATTAAAGAAGATGACTTTATTTTGTTTGATATAGAAGACATACACTATTCTTTACCAAACAAGTCTAAAGAAAGAATTGTGTTTAGTATTAATATGAGAGAGATTATATAATGACAAGTACTGACAAATTAAAACAGTATCTAAAACAAAAGAATTTTAGATATTGACTATATAGAAATCACTAAATAGTACTGAGGAAAACATATGGCCAACCCAGCAACAAGAGAAGAATTAAAACAATACGCTTTAAGAACACTTGGTAAGCCTGTAATTGAAATTAACGTAGATGACGATCAATTAGAGGACAGATTAGATGAAGCTTTACAGTATTTCGCACAATATCACTATGACGGTGTTGAGCGTACATATCTAAAATATCAAGTTACTCAGTCAGATGTAGATAGAATCAAATCTCCTGATGGAGATACATCTTCAAGTGTAACTAAAAATTCTGTAACTACTACATGGACTGAACAAAATAATTTTATAGTAGTACCTGAGGCTGTATTGGCAGTAACAAGAATTTTTCCTCTTTCAAATAGAGGCAATCAAAATATGTTTGATATACGATATCAAATGAGATTAAACGATCTGTATGATTTTTCATCAACATCAATTATTCATTATGAAATGGTAATGAAACATTTAGATTTTTTAGATCACATATTAGTAGGTGAAAAACCTATAAGATTTAATCAATACAATAATAGATTATATGTAGATATGGATTGGAAAACAGATATATCAGTAGGTGAGTATTTGGTTATTGAATGTTTTAGAAAACTAGACCCTACAGTTATGACAGATGTTTATAATGACATATACTTAAAAAGATACGCCACAGCCTTATTTAAAAGACAATGGGGTGCAAACCTTTCAAAATTTAATGGTGTGACTATGATTGGTGGAGTATCACTAAATGGTCAACAATTATTTTCAGAAGCACAAGAAGATATAAGAAAATTAGAAGAAGAAATAAGAGGCACATACGAAACGCCTGTAACATATATGATAGGGTAGTATGTATGAGATTCAATCAACCCTCAATTTATCTTACTACATACAAGAATAAAAGGTATGTAGGTAAAACTAACGGCCGTGGTAATGACTATTACGGATCAGGTGTTCTTATCAAAAAAATAGACAAGTCTAAATTAAAAGTCAAACTATTAGAAACAACCACATTAGATAAATTAGAAGAAAGAGAAATCTTTTGGATTGCAAAACTTAAGCCTGAATTAAATCTTACACCAGGTGGTGAGGGTGGTGATAGATCAAAATTTTTTACAAAAGAAGGTGCAAAATCTAAATCAATTAAAATGTCAAATATCAAAAGATCAAAAGAGTGGTGCGATAATATTCGTAAATCAAAAGTTGGTCTTACTCATACTACAGAAACAAAATTAAAAATGAGTAAATCTAAACTAGGCAGAAAACATAGTAAAGAAACTATAGAAAAGATTAGATTGGCTGCATTAAGGAGAGCTTCATAATGCCTGTGAATCATTACTTCCAGGGTGGCAATGGGATCGGAAGTGACTCTGAAAAACGTTTACACGAAGATTTAATTATAGAAGGCCTAAAGATATATGGCCAAGATGTATTTTACTTACCACGAACATTAGTTAATCAGGATTTAATTTTAGGTGAAGATGTACTTTCTAAGTTTGATGATTCATACTTAGTTGAAATGTATGTTGAAACAACTGAAGGTTTCCAAGGTGAACAAGAATTAATTTCTAAATTTGGTTTAGAAATAAGAGATGACACAACATTTGTGATTGCAAAACGAAGATGGCAAGATCAGGTTGATAGTAACGCAACGTTGATTAAAGAAGGAAGACCAAATGAGGGTGACTTAATTTATGTACCTTTATTTAATTCTTTCTTTGAAATACAGTTTGTAGAAGATCAGGAACCATTTTTTCAAATTGGTAATTTACCTGTATACAAATTACGAGCTACTAAATTTGAATACAGTTCAGAAAGAATTGATGGTACGATACCTCAAATTGGTGAAGCGGAAGATAACTATTCACTAGATCAATTAAGATACCAAATTAATTTAGAAGATGATACAGGTTCAATATTACTTGAGTCTTCAACAGGTGAAACAAACTATATGATAAGTGAAGACTTTAATATTGCAACTCAATCAAAAAATTATGCTGATAACACAACATACGAAACAGATGCTGGTTTTGATACAACAAGTACATCAGACGATATACTAGATTTTACTGAAAGAAATCCTTTTGGTGAAGTAGATGAAGGAATTTAAATATGTTTGGAAAACACTTTTACCATGAGTCATTAAGAAAAGTTGTTGTTGCTTTTGGTACAATTTTTAATAATATTGTTATTCATAGAACAGACAGTAATGATAATGTCGTACAATCTATTAGAGTACCTTTAGCATACTCTCCAAAAGAAAAGTTTTTAGTAAGATTAGAGCAACAATCAGATTTAACAAATAAAGAATTTTCAATATCTTTACCTCGTATGGGTTTTGAAATAACAGGAATATCTTATGACGCAGGCCGTAAACTACAAAAAGTAGGTAAGTTTAGAGCACCAAGAAGTGATAGGGGTGATGTAATGGATTATCAATATAATCCTGTACCATATAATATATCTTTTAATTTATATTCATTTACAGCAAACGCTGAAGGTGGATTACAAATAGTAGAACAAATATTGCCATATTTTCAACCAGATTATACAGTTACAATTAATACAATACCAAGTATGGGTATTAAAAGAGATGTACCAATTATCTTAAATAGTGTTAATTATGAAGATACCTACGATGGTTCATTTACCACAAGACGTGCTGTCAATTATACTTTAAGTTTTACAGCAAAAACATATTTGTATGGTCCTATATACTCGCAAAGAGTCATTAAAAAAACACAGGCTGATATATATTCAGATACAGAGTCAACTGAAAAAAGAGAAGAAAGAATTGTGGTTGTACCAAATCCAACTAACGCAAGTTCAGATGATGATTTTGGTTTTACAACAACAATAACAAGTTTTACGGATTCAAAAAACTATGATCCGTCAAGTGATACTGACAAGTAATTATGAGTATAGATGATAAAATAAACGAAGCCCTTGGCATCACTAACGATAAACCAGTTACTAAAGCTGTAGTTAAAAAAGAATATACTCCACCTGTTCCTAGAATAGAAGATAAAGAAAAAGAAGATGTGGATAATGATTACAAATACAGTAGAGAAAATTATTACAATCTAATCGAAAGAGGCCAAGACGCAATTCAAGGCATATTGGATATTGCAAACGAAAGTCAACATCCTCGTGCTTACGAAGTTGCAGGTAATCTTATTAAACAAGTTGCTGATACAGTTGATAAACTACAAGATTTACAAGGTAAACTTAAAACATTAAAAGACGTTCCTAATAAAACAAATAATACAAATATTAAACAGGCTTTGTTTGTAGGTTCATCAGCTGAATTACATAAAATGTTAAAGAACAAAAACACACAAGTTCAAAGTGAAGAAGATAAAGATTTTAAAAAGGTAAATGATGAGTGAAGCATACTTAGGTAACCCTAATCTTTACAAAGCAAATCTCAAACAAGAATATACCGAAGAACAAATAAGAGAGATTGCTAAGTGTATGGAAAACCCTATACATTTTGTAAAGACATATACTAAAATTGTAAACATTGATGAAGGTCTAGTGCCTTTTAATATGTATGGATTTCAGGAAAAAATGGTTAAGACATTCCACGAAAATCGTTTTTCTATTTGTAAACTACCTAGACAGTCTGGTAAATCAACTACTATTATTGCATATCTACTACATCAAGTTATATTCAATGATAATATCAATGTGGCCATACTTGCCAACAAAAGTTCTACTGCTAGAGATTTGTTAGGTAGATTACAACTTGCATACGAAAACTTACCTAAATGGTTACAACAAGGTGTATTAAACTGGAACAAAGGTTCACTTGAATTAGAAAATGGTTCAAAGATACTTGCAGCTGCAACATCAAGTTCTGCTATTCGAGGTGGTTCATTTAATATAATATTCCTTGATGAGTTTGCTTTCATACCTAACAATATATCTGAGCAATTTTTTAGTTCAGTTTATCCTACAATTTCTTCTGGTAAATCTTCTAAAGTTATGATTGTATCTACGCCACATGGAATGAATATGTTTTATAAACTATGGAATGACTCAATACATGGAAGAAATGACTATAAACCTATTGAAGTACATTGGTCTGAAGTACCAGGTAGAGATGATAAGTGGAAAGAAGAAACTATAAGAAACACTAGTGAAGCACAATTTGCTACCGAGTTTGAATGTGAGTTTGTAGGATCAGTTGATACATTAATTAATCCATCTAAATTAAGAATGTTGTCACACACTACACCATTAGTTTCAAACGCAGGTTTAGACATGTATGAAAGAGTAGAAAAGGGTAAAGACTATGTTATGACTGTTGACGTTGCTCGTGGTACGATAAGAGATTATTCAGCCTTTACTGTATTTGATGTTTCAAAAATGCCCTATAAGATGGTTGCAAAGTTTAGAGATAATGAAATTAAACCTATATTGTTTCCTCATACAATTGAAAAAGTTGCAAAAGAATATAACAATGCTCATATTTGTATTGAAGTAAATGATTTAGGTCATCAAATAGCAGACGCTTTACAGTTTGAATTAGAATACACAAATTTATTAATGTGTATGATGAAAGGTAGAGCAGGACAAGTATTGGGTGGAGGTTTTAGTAAACGAGGAACTCAACTAGGTGTTCGTATGACCAAACAAGTAAAACGTATAGGTTGTTCAAATTTAAAATCTTTACTTGAAGGTGACAAGATGCTTATACCCGATTTTCATACTATACAAGAATTGTCAACATTTGTAAGACGAGGTAGTGGTTGGCAGGCTGAAGAAGGTTCTAATGATGATTTAGTTATGTGTTGTGTCATATTTGCATGGATAACAAATCAAAGATATTTTAAAGAGATGACAGACCAAGATGTACGTGCTAGAATGTATGAAGAACAACAAAATGCAATAGAACAAGATATGGCACCATTCGGGTTTATGGATGATGGTTTAGATGATGATAGTTTTCAGGATGACTCAGGAGAACGATGGACTCCAGTGACCGTGCGAAAAGGCGAAATATTATAAATATAAACGAGATTAATGATACCTATTAGCTAATAAGATAAGAGGAGAACAACATATATGGCATTTCAAGTTTCACCAGGTGTTGTCGTACAAGAAAAAGACTTAACAAACGTAATACCAGCAGTAGCTACAACGATCGGTGCTATTGCAGGACAATTCTCACAAGGACCAATGGATGAAGTAGTATCTATTGCTTCTGAAAAAGAATTAGTTGAAACATTTGGTAAGCCTGACTCTAACACTTTTGAATACTTTTTTAGTGCTGCAAGTTTCTTGCAATACTCATCAAGTTTAAGAGTTGTACGAGCAACAAATACAGGTGCATTTAACGCTACTGCAAGTGGCGGTGGTGCAACACTAATTAAAAATAATTCAGATTATGAGGATGGTTTTACACCAGACGGTTTATGGGCAGCTAGAACTGCAGGTGCGTGGGGAAATAATATTAAAGTTTCAATATGTCCTAACACAGCATCAGCTTACGAAAATACTTCAGCAGCTACAGTAGATGATGCTTCAACAGCAGTTGGAGATACAACAATTACAGTAGATGATGGTTCAGTATTAAACGTAGGTGATATTATAAACTTTGGAGAAGTAGGTGGATACGAATACAGAATTACTGCAATTGCAACAAATGATTTAACATTCGTAAGACATCCTTCAGGTACAGGTGGTTTACATACTGCTGTAGCTGACGCTTCAACAATAAGAAGAAGATGGAGATACTATGATTTAGTATCAGGTGCTCCAGGAACAACAGCATACACTTCAGCAAGAGGTGGATCAAATGATGAAATACACGTAGTAGTGGTTGATGAAGATGGTGGTATTACAGGTACTGCTGGGGAAGTATTAGAAGTATATGACTCAGTATCAGTAGCAGGTGATGCTAAAACACCACAAGGTGATTCAAACTATTACAAAGATGTAATCTACAACAGATCACAATACATTTATTGGACTGCTCACGAGTCAACAGGTGCAGCTGGTAATTGGGGTGATCCTGCTTTAGGAGTAACATTTACTGCTGTTTCAGCTCTTAATGACGCAAGTTTAAGTGGTGGTGCTGACGGATCAGCAGCTTCAGTTGCAGAAATAAAAACTGCATATGAAAGATACCAAGACGCTGATACTGTAGATGTAAACTTAATCATTGCTGGAAAAGGTGACGCTACTCACATAGATAACCTTATTACAGTTGCTGAAAATAGAAAAGACGCAATCGTTTTTGCTTCACCAGAAAGAACAGACGTAGTTGGTGTTACAAGTTCAACAACACAAACAACAAACGTTAAAGCTTTCTTTGATGGTATTAGATCATCTTCATACGTTGTATTTGATAGTGGTTACAAATATACTTACGACAAATACAATGACGTGTTTAGATATGTACCATTAAATGGTGATATTGCTGGTTTGGCTGCAAGAACAGACTTAGTTGCAGACTCATGGTTCTCACCTGCTGGTTTCAACAGAGGAGTAATTAGAGGTGCTGTTAAGTTAGCATACAACCCATCAAAAACACAAAGAGATGAGTTATACAGAGCTAGAATAAATCCAGTTGTTACTTTACCAGGACAGGGAACTGTTCTATTTGGTGACAAAACAGGTTTATCTACTCCAAGTGCGTTTGATAGAATAAACGTTAGAAGATTGTTTATCACTTTAGAAAAAGCAATCTCTACGGCTTCTAAATTTCAATTGTTTGAGTTCAATGATGAGTTCACAAGAGCACAATTTAGAAATATCGTAGAACCATTCCTAAGAGATGTACAAGGTAGAAGAGGTGTTACAGACTTTTTAGTAGTTTGTGATACATCAAACAATACCGGTGATGTCATTGATAGAAATGAGTTTAGAGCGGATATATTCGTTAAACCTAACAGATCAATTAACTTTATACAACTACAATTCGTTGCGACAAGAACAGGTGTTGCATTTGAAGAAGTAGTAGGAGCGTAGGAGGAATCATGCCAAATATAAATGACTTTAAAGCTAAGTTAAGAGGCGGCGGCGCTCGTGCTAACCAATTCAGAGTGACAATGCCTTTCCCTGGATATGCAGCTGTAGGTGGGGAGACTGAAAGTATGTCTTTCTTAACTACATCTACATCTTTACCAGGTATGACAGTAACCGAAGTTGCTATTCCATTTAGAGGAAGAGAGTTATATGTTGCAGGTGATAGAACATTTGCTACATGGACAACTACAATTCTAAATGATACTAACTTCTTAATTCGTAATGCATACGAAAGATGGTTAAACGGTATCAACAATATGTCAGATAACGAAGGATTAACAAATCCAGTAGATTATCAAGTTGACGCCTTTGTTGATCAGTTAGACCGAAATGGTAATGTGATTAAATCATACACATTTAGAGGAATGTTTCCAACAACTCTGGATGATATTGCACTATCGTATGGCGATAACAACTCTGTAGAGAGTTTTACTGCTACACATAGATACCAATACTTTGAAACAAATACTACTACTTAATACTCTTATAAGTATTAATAGTAATAGGAGAAACTAAATTATGGCTGAACTGTTTGGGTTTAAGATAGAGCGTTTAAAAGAACCCTCTACCGATCCAAGACAAAATATAGTTCCACCTCAAGCGGAAGACGGTACACAAACCGTCCCCGCTGGTGGATTTTTTGCGTCTTATGGAGGTTTTGATGCTACGGCACGAAACGAATTAGATTTAATAAGAAGATATAGAGAAGTTGCATTGCATCCTGAGTGTGATCTTGCAATAGAAGATATAGTATCTGAAGCAATTGTATCAAATGAAAATCAACAATCTGTACAATTGGATTTAAGTAAAATAGATTATTCAGATTCTATTAAGAAAAGAATACGAGAGTCTTTTTCTGAAGTGTTAAAGTTATTAAACTTTGACATTAAAGGCCACGACATCTTTAGAAGATGGTATGTGGATGGTAGATTATACTATCATAAAATTATTGATAAAGACTCACCAAGACTAGGAATTACTGAAGTAAGATATATTGATCCTAGAAAAATCAAAAAAATAAGAGAAGTTAGAAAACAAAGAACAGATGGAATGCCATCATCTTTTGCATTTGAAAATAAGTTTTCAGAATATTATATTTTCAATGAAAGAGGAATACATCCAACTGCTACATCTAACGCAGGTGGATTAAGAATAGCAACAGATGCTATTTCTTATTGTCCATCAGGTCTGATAGATCAAACACAAAATCAAGTACTATCATATTTACACAAAGCAATTAAACCAGTAAATCAATTAAGAATGATTGAAGACGCTGTTGTTATTTACAGAATTGCTAGAGCACCTGAAAGAAGAATATTCTACATTGATGTAGGTAATTTACCTAAGATCAAAGCTGAACAATATTTGAGAGATGTTATGGCTAGATATAGAAACAAACTTGTGTATGACGCAAGTACAGGTGAAATTAAAGATGATAGAAATCAAATGAGTATGTTAGAAGACTTTTGGTTACCTCGTAGAGAAGGTGGGAGAGGAACTGAAATTACTACATTACCTGGTGGTCAAAACTTAGGTGAGATACAGGATATAGAATACTTCCAAAAGAAACTATATCGTTCTCTTAATATACCTATTAGTAGATTAGAAGGTGGTCAAGGTTTTAATCTTGGTCGAGCTGCAGAAATTAGTAGAGATGAAGTTAAGTTTACTAAATTTGTAGGTCGTTTAAGAAAGAAATTCTGTATGTTATTCCATGATCTTTTAAAAACTCAATTAATTTTAAAAGGTATCATTGCGCCTGAAGAATGGGATATGATGATGGGAGATATTACATATACTTTCTTACAAGATGGATACTTTGCTGAGTTAAAACACAGCGAAATGATGAGAGAAAGAGTACAATTGGCTCAACAACTAGAAGGGTATGTTGGTAAATATTTCTCTAACGAATATATAAGAACCAAAATATTAAAACAAAATGAACAAGAACAAGAAGAAATCGACAAACAAATTGAAGAAGAAGGTGCTGAAGCTCAGCCCGAAGAAACACCAACCATTACGCCTAACCAAGAAACGAATGGTAGTGAAAAAGAAAAATCAACATTAGGAGATAAATAATGAGTAAAGAAAATATTAATAAATTTGTTAATTCATTACAGACAGGCGACAGCGCTCAAGCAGGACAAGATTTAAAAAATGCTCTTGCTGATAAAGTTAGTTCTGGATTAGATGATGCTAAAACTGATGTGGCGAGATCAATGTTTACAGGACAAGTTGGTGCTGATGCACCAGAAGCTAATCCTTTTTCTGGTAATGACGTTGAAGCTGAAACTCCTGCACCAGAGGTAGCAAGTGATGAAGTGGCTCAGTAAATTTATATCAGATAATATTACTGAAGCAAACGATTACAAACGTACTCGACAATACAATAAACTTACACCTAAAATGAAACGTGCTGTAGATATGGTTTTTAGAGCTGCAGACAAAGACGCTGATGTAATTGCAAACTTTGAAAAAAATGTAAACACAGCTGCAAAACAACATGGTGTAAGCAAACAAGATTTAATGAATTACTTTGATAAAGAAACATTAACAATTTTAAGGAAGTAATATGGCTTGGGTAACTGTTCCAGGATCAAATAGTATTTGGGAGTTTGAAAATACTGCTACTGTTAGTGATACATATCCTGATTCAGCTGATGGTGCAAATGTAACTATTTCAGGTGGTATAAGAACATTTACTTTTGCAGATGGCAATGTACAAGAAATTTATATTAGATGTAGAAAAACAGGAGAAACAACTGAACGTGGTGAGTTATCAAAAACTTACTATGACGCACAATAAGGATTAAATATGGCTGATACAGTATCAACACAAGTATTAACAGATACAACAGGCGTAAAATACGCTGTTAAAATGACTAACTATTCTGATGGTACAGGAGAGAATTTAGTTAAAAAAATAGACGCTTCAAATACAACCTTTATGACTACTGATGGAAATAGAAAAATATCTAAAATATTTTGGTCAGTAAATACAGCAAATGCAAAGTCAGCTGTAGAGATAATTTGGGAAGGTGCAACAAATGCTACCGCAGTTTCTTTATCAGGTCAAGGTTTTTGGGACCTAAGAGCAGATGGAAACGAGATTCTAAACAATGCAACAACACCTACAGGTGATGTTTTACTCTCTACAAAGAATTTTGCAAATGGCGATAATTACACAATTTTAGTGGTTTTCAGATAGCAATTTGTATAAATATTAGAGAGAAATTAGAGATAGATACAAATGAAGTTAATTACCGAAGAAATATCAAACGCAGAATATATTGTTGAAGAAACTAGTAATGGAAAGAAAAAATATTCCATTAAAGGTATATTCATGCAATCTGACGTGAAAAATAGAAATGGAAGACTCTATCCTAAAGAGATACTTCAAAAAGAAGTGTTAAGATATAATAGAGAGTTCATAGAAAAGAAAAGAGCATTTGGTGAACTAGGTCATCCAGACGGGCCAACCGTTAACCTAGAAAGAGTTTCGCACATGATTAATGCTCTATATCCAGAAGGCAGTAATTTTATAGGTGAAGCACGAGTACTCGATACCCCATATGGAAAAATAGTGAAAAGTTTAATTGATGAGGGTGCAAGACTTGGAGTTTCAAGTAGAGGAATGGGTACACTTGCAAATGTAGGTGGTGCCAATGTAGTCAAAGACGATTTTTATCTTGCAACCGCAGCTGATATAGTTGCAGATCCATCAGCTCCTGATGCTTTCGTAGAAGGTATTATGGAAGGAAAAGAATGGGTTTGGGATAATGGGATTTTGAAAGAGCAAGAGATAAACAGATTAAAGTTACAGGTAGAGAGTAAAGAGAGAATTGCTAGAGCAGAGAAAAACGCTCAAGTATTTGAATCTTTTCTTAAAAGACTGTAATTTTATAAATAGTAATTGACACTTTCCTAATGGGTTGGTGTATTTATTGCAATAAAAACAACTAAAAAACTATTGAGGAGATAGAACAATGGCTGACAATACTGTGGCAAATTTGCCAACTAAAAACGCCGCTCCAGCTGAACCAGCAAAGTCGTTACAGGCAACTGTACAACAAGTGATGACTAAAGCAATCACTTCACCGACTGACGCAAAAGTAGATTTCGCACAAGGGGTTAATCACATTACTGGTGACCCACAACAAAAAAGTGCAGGTCCAGCTGACGCAATGCCTACTCTCTCTGCTGAGAAAGAGCCTAAAAAAGATATTCAGGCTACTTACGAAGCTGACGAGAAAAAGGACGAAAAAGAAAAAGAAGATATGAAAGAAGCAGAATACGCTGACAAAAAAGATGATGAAAAAAAAGATGTGAAAGAAGGCGAAATGCCTGCTGGTCTTAAAAAGTACTTGGACAAAAAGAATGATAAAGAAGATGAAAAGTCTGAAGAAAAAGAAGACGATAAGAAAAAAGATATGAAAGAAGCTGAAGACAAAGAAGATAAGAAAAAAGACGAAAAAGAAATGTCTGAAGCGGAAGACAAGGAAGACAAGAAAGAAAAAGAAGTTTCTGAATCTGAAGATAAAGAAAAAGAAATGAAAAAAGAAACAGCTAAAGATAAAGTTAAAGACATGGACATGAAAGAAGATGTAAATGCTCTAACTGACGGTGAAGACCTTTCTGAGGAATTCAAAGCAAAAGCTGCTACAATTTTCGAGTCTGCTGTTAAAGCAAAACTTGTTGAAGAAATAGAAAAATTAGAAAGCGAATACGAAACTAAAGTTGATGAAAAAGTTTCTGAAGTTAAAGAAGAAATCGTTGACAAAGTTGACGCTTATCTAAACTATGTTGTCGAGGAGTGGATGAAAGAAAACGAATTGGCAATAGAAAAAGGCTTAAGAAATGAGATTACTGAAGATTTTATCGGTGGTCTTAAATCTTTATTTGAGTCTCACTACATCAATGTTCCACAAGAGAAGTATGATGTAATTGAGAATCAAGCTGCTGAGATAGAAAAGTTAAAAGAAGAAGTTAACAAATCTATCGAAAAGAACGTTGAGTTAAATTCAAAACTTGCAGAATCTACAAGAGAAGAAGTTATAAATGATGTATCATCTGATCTTGTTGCAACTGAAGTTGAGAAACTTAAAGGTTTAGCAGAGAGTATTGAATATAAAGACGCTGACAGTTTTAGAAAAAGTGTAGAAACTTTAAAAAATTCTTACTTCCCTAAAGCAAAAGCGAGTGATAACGAATCTAATGAAGTAGCAGAAAACAATGCTGGTTTAGACTTGTCTGAATCAATGGCTGCATATACTGCTGCAATTAGTAAAACAAAGAAAAATCCTTACTTAAAGTAAGGGTTAGTTAACTAACTAAAGAAGGAGAGATAGAAAAATGTTTTTATCTGAATCAATACAACAAAAGTGGCAGCCCGTTTTAGAACATCCTGATCTTCCAAAGATCGAGGGTGCTTATAAAAGAGCCGTTACTTCAATGGTATTAGAGAACCAAGAAAAAGCGTTAAGAGAAGATGCTGCTTTCTTATCGGAAGCTGCACCGGGTAACGCAACTGGTTCTTCAATACAAAACTGGAACCCTATTTTAATTAGCTTAGTAAGAAGATCAATGCCTAACCTTATCGCTTACGATATTGCAGGCGTTCAACCAATGTCAGGTCCTACAGGCTTGATATTTGCTATGAGAAGCAGATATGCATCTCAAACTGGTGGTGAAGCTCTTTTTGACGAAGCTGACACAGACTTCAGTGGTAGAAATGCTGCTGGTTCATCTGTTTCAAGTAAAACAGGAGTAGCACAATCTGGAACTAACCCAGCTGTACTTAACGACTCACCTGCGGGTGCATACACAAGTGGATCAGGAATGACTACTGACTATGCAGAAGCATTAGGTGATGCTGCTGGTAATGCGTTTGCTGAAATGGCATTCTCAATTGAGAAATCAACTGTGACTGCAAAAAGCAGAGCATTAAAGGCTGAGTACACTATGGAGTTAGCACAAGACCTTAAAGCAATCCACGGCTTAGATGCTGAAACTGAATTATCAAACATCTTATCTGCTGAAATCCTTGCGGAAATCAATAGAGAAGTTGTAAGATCAGTT
>Ga0209602_1002573_pt1 | contig 14721 bp, 8 predicted proteins | sample COGITO_mtgs_1205_3_FD_184810 | JGI IMG/M metagenome (GOLD analysis project Ga0209602, IMG submission 184810) | Pelagic marine microbial communities from North Sea - COGITO_mtgs_120524 (SPAdes) (version 2) | ecosystem: Environmental > Aquatic > Marine > Epipelagic ...
ATGAGTTAGGGTTCTTCATTGCATCCTCTAGATCAAATATAACGTAACCCACACTATCTTTTGAACGGAATAATTTAATTCCCTTAATAAACGCTTCGTCAGTAACATTACCAGCATCTGCTAATAAATCGAGTATTTTAGTATTATCATTTGCCAACACATAAGTTCCAGGATATTTCACTTCTCCAATAACATCGACGTTCCTAGGTAACTCAAAATCTGGAGCCTTTCTTACAATTACTTGATCAAATGGTTGCAACATAAAATTTTTCCCTTCATCAACGGAAAATTCATCATTAATTTTAAGATTAGCAGCTAATATTTTAGTTTCTCTATTATCCGAAAAATCAACTCTATATATATTTATTCGTTCTGGATCACTTTCTAATTTTAGACCACCAGCCAAACGTATTGCATCCTGCAATGTAAGTGAGGAACCATATTTAATCTGTCTAGGATTTTTTACTTCTCCTAATACATCAACAAAGAAAGATTCCTTAAATTTATTGTTATTGTAAATCACTAAACTATCATTAGGTAATATCTCAATATTACTTTCTGATTTTGGATTAAAAATAGCTTCTTTGAGATTTACGGTAACATATTCCAAATCTACTGATGTTGGACTTATTTTTCTGTATATATAAGCATACTCCTCAATCGCATCTTTAGTGAGACCTCCAGATAGGAATATGGCATCACTTACTCTTAGGCCCCCATTAGCGTTGATAGGATATTCCCCTTCTGACCGTACTGATCCAGTTACTTCAAAAGAAGCTTCATCCGCAAAAGAAGACAATGCTTTAATCCTCAACTTATCGCCTTTTTGTAATTTGATGTTTGCGGCTCCACTAGGATTTTCTAGAGCAGATCTAAGGTCTAGTACTTCGTACCTTACAGTTACTTGATCAAGGTTTAACCTTTGTAGATAGATCGTTTTAGTAATAGCATTTTCCTTGAGCTTAGCCTTATTAGCTAAGTCAACTAAAGTCATATTATCCGTCAAAGCAAATACTCCTGATACTTCTACCGCACCAGAAATAAATACTACTTTTTCTAGTTCAGAATCCACCGTTTGCACAAAGATCTTATCTCCATTTTGGAGTGCTATGTTTTTGGAAGAAGAAAGGTCAAAATCAACATCAATGATTTCCAATTTATCGCCTACCCTCCTTTCTATTTGAATATTTCTTGATAATGCATTAGACTTCAATCCACCAGCATAGTTTATAAGATCACTCAGTGTCTCATTAGGTAATAACTCGTATTTATATGACCTATTTACTGCCCCGTAGACAGTCACTAACTTCTTCGCTACAGGCACGTAGATATAATCATTCTCTTGTAAGAAAAAATTATCTCCTACAATAGGATCTTGTATATACTTATATATATCAAGCGTTTTCGGCGACTGTCCTGATCTTTTGAGCTGTATATTACGAACGGTACCTATATCACTAGGGCCACCACCGGCTACAAGTACATTGAATGCATTATTAAGTGCTGAAACATTGAAATTACCATAGTTAAATACTTCACCAGAAATATTTACATTAATCGTACGAGCCACTAAAACAGACATATCAAAATCATCCTTACGAAATCTTACATAATTAGCCATCTTTGACTTAAGTAAGACCTTAGCATCTGACAACTTTAACCCTGTCAGATATACTCGTAAATCTGGAAAGGGAGATATATGACCATCTTTAGATATAATGAATGATTCGTTGTAGACTGATAATCCCCAAATAGAAATCGAAATTTTATCATCAGGACCTAAAACATAAGATGATGGTGCTTTGGCATCACTAGATTTATTATAAAATTTTACACTTTGGGATCTAAATATATGTTGTCCATAAGTAATCGCGTCAGGCAATTTAACTTCTTCATTTTCTCTAACGATATCAACTATAGCTTCATCTAAAGTTGCTCCATCTTTTTCTGCTTTGATTACTTCTGAATCATCTACTTCTATAGATTCTTGAGAATTGCTTTTTTCTAAAGGGGCAACAATTTCTCCTTTATTCGTTTTTGCGTTAAGCTCGTCCTTCTTTTCGGCTTCAATTTTTGAGATGATCTTTTCCAATATAGCTTGTACACGTGACACTTCAGTTGGATTAGTAACGTCTACATTATTAATATCTATACCATACTCTGACAGTTCTGCTTTAATCCTATCTTCTTGGTCTGCTAGACCTCTTCTAGCTAACTCTTCTTTTGCTGCTTGCTCGGTAATGCTTTGACTTATTACAGGAGCGACAAATGTGAAGGCTAAAACTAAAAAGAAAATATATTTCAAATTCTTCATTATTTATAATTTAGTGAAGGAGCTAATATTTTTTCTGCTTCTTCTATAGTTATCTCTTTTCTTGTTGCGTAGTCTATTATTTGATCTTTATCAATCACTCCTAATCCAAAATACTTTGAATCAGGATGACCAAAATAAAACCCACTGACAGATGCCGCTGGATACATGGCTTTACTCTCAGTCAATTTTATCCCTATTTTATTTTCTACATCTAGCAATTTCCAGATGGCATCTTTTCCTGTATGATCAGGGCATGCTGGATAACCAGGTGCAGGTCTTATACCTTGATACCTCTCTTTTATCATCTCTTCGTAATCAATAACAGATTTGGCCTCGTACCCCCAATAATCTGTTCGTACATCATAATGAAGCTTCTCTGCTAAAGCCTCGGCTAATCGATCACATACTGACTTACACATTATAGCGTTATAGTCATCATGATCAGCCTCGTATTGTGCCACTATCTTTTCAATTCCTATTCCTGCTGTAACAGCAAACATACCTAAATAGTCATTATGACTTGCTGGAGCAATAAAATCACTTAATGATGCATAAGTTTTCCCAGGTGCTTTTTTACGTTGCTGTCTGAGGAAGTACACAACTTCTTGCATACCTATATTATTGTCTATCACAACGTCATCACCTTTACTATTAGCAGAAAATATGCCGAAAATAGCTTTCGCCGTAATAGTTTTGTCAATAATGATCTTTTCAAGCATTCTATTAGCATCATCATAAAGCTTTTGCGCTTCTACACCTATTAAATCATCTTCTAATATAGCTGGGTACTTTCCCTTCATTTGCCAACTCGAAAAAAAGGGCGTCCAATCTATATATTGCGTAATCTCTTCAATCTTAATCTCATTTAAAACTGTAATCCCAAGTTGATTAGGTATCGGAGCTGAATAATCATCCCAGTTTAATAGTAGCGGCTGATTACGTGCTTCTTGGATCGTAATGCATTCCTTGATATGAGACCTATTCTTACGTTGCTCTCGCACTCCTACGTATTCCTCCTTGATACTAGTTTTATATTTATCAGCACGCTCAGTACTTAGTAAATTACTTGCTACTGTCACAGACCTAGATGCATCTAAGACGTAAACTACTGGACCAGAGTATTCTGGATCTATTTTGAGTGCTGTATGCAACTTCGATGTAGTCGCGCCACCTATAAGCAGCGGTATCTTCATACCCAAACGCTCCATCTCTGAAGCCACGTATACCATCTCATCTAGTGAAGGTGTAATCAATCCACTAAGGCCTATAATGTCCACATTATGCTCTTGGGCAGCCTTGATAATCTTATCTGCAGATACCATAACTCCTAAGTCAATGATCTCATAGTTATTGCAAGAGAGGACAACGCCTACTATATTCTTGCCAATATCATGCACATCGCCTTTGACGGTAGCCATCAGAATCTTTCCATTAGTCTCTACTTTTCCTGCTTTCTCTTCTTCTATAAAGGGTGTGAGATATGCCACAGATTTTTTCATTACTCTGGCACTTTTCACAACCTGTGGTAGAAACATTTTACCTGCTCCAAATAAGTCTCCGACTACATTCATACCATCCATAAGCGGCCCCTCGATTACATTGATTGCAGATGGATATTGCTTACGCGCTTCCTCGGTGTCTTCATCGATAAATTCTTGTATGCCTCTAACCAATGAATGAGATAGTCGCTCTTGGACGGTAGCTTCTCTCCATTTCAGGTCTTTCACCAACTTCTTACCTCCTCCTTTTACTCTCTCTGCATAATCTGTCAATCTCTCCGTCGCGTCTGGGCTCCTATTGAAAAGTACATCTTCTACTAACTGAAGTAGGTCTTTTGGAATATCCTCATAGATTTCCATCATCCCCGCATTCACTATCCCCATATCCATACCTGCATGTATAGCATGATATAAGAAAGCTGAATGCATTGCTTCTCTTACCGCATTGTTTCCTCTAAACGAGAAAGATATATTACTTACTCCCCCACTAATCTTAGCATGTGGGCAAGCTGCTTTGATTTTGCGTGTAGCTTCTATGAAGTTGATCGCATAAGGGTTGTGTTCTTCTATACCTGTGGCGACAGCAAATACATTAGGATCAAAAATGATGTCTGTAGGATCAAAATCGATGTCATTGACCAAAATATCATAGGCACGTTTACAAATTTCCACTTTACGTTCGATGGTATCTGCCTGCCCATCTTCGTCGAAGGCCATCACCACAGTAGCGGCTCCGTATTTTCTTAATATTTTTGCTTGTCTTTTAAATTCTTCGACTCCCTCTTTCATAGAGATTGAGTTGACGATGCATTTTCCTTGTACGCATTTAAGTCCTTCTTCAATCACTTCGAACTTAGAAGAATCTATCATGATAGGAAGCTTGGCTATATCTGGCTCTGACATCATCAGATTGAGAAATTCTTTCATTACCGCCTTGGAATCCAGTAATCCTTCATCCATATTAACATCAATGATCTGTGCGCCACCGTTCACCTGTTGCTGTGCCACAGATAGTGCTTCTGAGTATTTGCCATCCTTGATGAGTCTAGCGAATTTCCTAGATCCTGTTACGTTTGTTCTTTCCCCTATATTAATGAAATTGAGATCGTCTCTTACGTTTAGAGGCTCTAATCCTGCATACTGTGATATAGGTCTGATTGTCGGTATTGGCCTTGGTGCATATTCACTGGCTGCGGTTGCCATTGCTTCGATATGCTTTGGAGTAGTACCACAGCAACCACCGATAAGGTTGACCATATTATTAGCCAGAAAGTCTCTAATTAAATTAGCCATCTCGTCTGGACCTTGATCATATTCTCCCAGTTCATTAGGCAGCCCAGCGTTAGGGTATGCACTTACATAGCAGTCTGCTATTTTAGATAATTCGTTGAGATAGGGGCGTAATTCTTTAGCTCCCAATGCACAGTTGAATCCAATCGTAAGTGGCTTTGCATGCTTTACGGATATCCAGAATGCCTCTGTAGTCTGTCCACTGAGTGTACGTCCACTTGCATCTGTAATAGTACCTGAGATCATGATTGGTATGTCTCTTTGTACTTCTTCTAATACTTCTTGAATAGCATAAAGGGCTGCCTTAGCATTAAGGGTGTCAAATATCGTTTCTACCAGAAAAATATCAACACCACCATCGGCAAGTGCTTTAGCTTGCTCATAGTAACTTTCTTTAAGATCATCGAAACTCACTGCTCTATAACCTGGGTTATTGATGTCAGGTGAAAGAGATGCTGTACGATTGGTTGGGCCTAAGGCTCCAGCGACATATTTTGGTTTAGCAGGATTGTATTGTGTATATATATCTGCCACTGACTTGGCGATTTTAGCAGACTCCACATTCATCTCATAAGCCAGTTCGGTCATATCGTAATCGGCCTGAGAGATACTATTAGCTGAGAATGTATTAGTCTCTACTATATCTGCTCCAGCTTCATAATACTGCTGATAAATCTCAGCGATGATCTGTGGCTGAGTAAGAGATAGCAGTTCATTATTCCCTTTAATATCCATATGGTATTCAGAAAATCTATCTCCTCTATAATCTTCCTCAGTCAGCTTATGTCGCTGTATCATGGTACCCATCGCTCCATCTAGGATGAGGATACGTTCTTTTATAGCTTGTCTTACGCTCATCTTCACTTTCACTTAATAATCAAGTTGTTCTCTTTCCATATTAACTCTAAGACCAAGACTCATATACTTAGTATCAATTTGCTTGCTAGTCAACTCAGAGTCAGACTTGCGATAGATAACGTCTAGATCAAGATAATAATTATACATCAACTGATAACTTGCGTTAAATCCAAGCATCATAATTTCTGTTTGTAATCCTTGAGCGGTCTCATTGCCAAAATCCATATTTCTACTTGTATTGACTAGCAAGATGTTGTTGCCGAAATTGTCTTCCGGTCCGTCTTCACCATATTTGCTAAACATCATTCGTCCCTGAAAGTAAAATTTGTCACTCCACTGATATTTTGCACTTAATAGCACTTCTTTAAAATTAGCTCCCAGTGGGTGTGCAAGAGGTTGACTATTATGCGAATAGCTTGCAGTACTAGCTTCTGGAAATACGGACAACTCCCTTCCATGTGAATAGGTATAAGGCCTTACAGTATTATATTCTATTTGTAAATCTAAATGATCTACGTTCAGCGCATTATAATATTTCAAACCTAATTGATATCCAAATTTATTGGCCCACCAACCTGTGCCTGCTTTAAATTCATTCAGTTTTAATTCATCTAAAACCAACTGACCATATACTTGAAAATGACCTCCAAATGTATAATTGGCATTCATTCCTAACAATACATTATCTGGAGAACCAATACTTGATTCTATAACTCTGTAAAATATCATTGGATTCAGATACTGAAATTCAAATTGATTCTCTCTGTTAAATATAACAGTCTCAAATAAGCCAATTTCAAAACTCTTAGAAGGCTGATAAGAAAGATAATGTATAGCCGTATATTTTTTTGATAATAATTCATCTCCACCTAATGAGCGTGTATTTAAAGCATTGAGTTCTGCCCAAATATTTTGGTATTGAAGCTTCCATATTCGGGTATTAAGTTTGACATAGAAGTAATTATCGCCTGTATCAGACAACAGTAATGATCTCATTCCATTACCTAACATATGCTTACCATGTCCTAGCTCTAATGCTACGTTTCTGCTTACATCTAAACCTACATATCCCTCAGCATCAAAGTAATCGTAACCCTCGAAATTATTCAAAATAGAACTTTGAAAATTTTTATAAAAACCATGTCCTGGTATATATTCATATTTATTTATAGTGGATTCTATATAATCCGAAAAATTTCGCTGTGTATCACTTATCCGAGTATAATAGTAAATCTTATTATCTATAGTTCCTCTTATTTCTGCTCCTCGAGTATTACGTATGATCGATTGATCTCCATCTTTACCATATTGAATATTTAGAACAGGATTGGCTCTGAGCGTAAAATCATCTGTATTGATTTCATAAAAGTTGGCCCTATTATTATAGAGCATTCCCAATACTCCTTTCTTTACTTGTTGCAGCGATTCTTTACTTCCTGTATTCTCTTTATCATAAAAGTAAAATGTCCCGGAACGATCCACAAAGACTTTATCATCCTTAATAGTCACTATTGATTGACCATCCTTCGTCTTTGTCCAATATTCAGTATTATTTTGAATGACGTACTGTCGATCTTTTTGGTCAACAGAAGTGATGCCGTCTTGTAGAAACTGAGCTCCATCCATTAAGTCTCTCCGATTGATATTTCTAATAGAACTCATTCTAGACTGATCATATCCAAGAACATACCATCTATCACTAATATGCTCTGCTCTAGTACCAGGCAATTGATAATAAGATTGGCCTATAAGCACCGTCAATGGTAACTGAAATAATATGAGATTTAGAATTTTTTTTATATCCACGATCTATATATTTATCAAAAACAATAAAGTTACTGATTAAGGTTTGTAATGAATTTAAACTGATCTAATGCTGACTGATTTCGATCCCCTTTACTTTGCGATACAATTCAGTAGCATACCCGTCAGTCATTCCTGATATGTGATCGATGACTAGCATTATCTTTTCATAACTTGATTGCGTATTATCGATTTTATACTGATTCGGCATCAGTCTTAGGACCTTCTTTTCATAAGTGCCTCTATTGGACTTTAGTACTGTGGGAATATACATCTGCAGCAGCTCGCTCATTACATTATATCCTGCAATCTCTATCTCCACTACAGATTCGTGATTGTATATCTTATCAATAGAAAGTTGAATTACTTTATTTAATGATGGACAGTCATCTGAAATTACATCGATAAGCGTTGAAGTGAATTTACCCGCTAGTATATCGTCCATATTAGCGATGAAAATTTCTGCTCCACGATTCACAAGTGTATTGATTGTCATTGCTCTTAGAAAAGATACCGCTTCATTATCATCGCCTATTTTTCCACAATATTCTCTTAAGTTAGCACCCTCATCTTCACCTTTCACCTCACATATAATAGACAGTAAAGCATTCTCCACTTGAACCCTATCCAATATGTTGATCCTGTGGGCATCTTCCATATCTATAACCATATAGCAAATATCATCCGCTGCCTCTGTTAGATATACAAATGGATGACGGAAATAGCATTGTTCAGCATTATCATCTTTGATCATGTTAGTATTCGCCGCAATCTCTTCGAAAATCTTCTGATCTGATCTAAAGAATCCGTATTTCTTACGGTGCTTATACATTCTACTGGTCTCATTAGAGGCACATGGATACTTAAGCAATGAAGCTAAAGTAGTGTATGTAAGTCTCAATCCTCCAGCAGACTTACCTGCATATTGTCTACTGAGTATTCTAATCGCATTAGCGTTTCCCTCAAAATTGATCAGATCTTGCCATTCTTCTAATGTACAGTGATCTTTCAGCTTTTTACCTTCTATTATCTCGTCGGCAAATTTTTCAAAATAATTAGAAATAGCTGCTTCACCGCTATGACCAAATGCAGGATTACCTACATCATGCGCAAGGCAAGCTGCTGCAATTACACTCTTGAGTTGATACTTATAAAATTCTTTATCTCTATTATCTAAACCCGCTACGTTATTCGAAATATGATTGCCTACTATCTCTCCTAGTGACCTACCTACAGATGAGGTCTCAAGGGAATGTGTCAATCTATTGTGAACAAATGTGTTTCCCGGTAAGGGAAAAACCTGAGTTTTACCCTGTAACCTTCTGAAAGCTGATGAAAATATCAACCTATCAAAATCTCGCTGATAATTGTGCCTGTAGCCGACATCTACCATCTTAGACGATGATCCTGTTCGCTGATCTGATATACAATTTTGCCAATTCATAATACATAAATGTAAGAAACTGCAACTTAGCAAGAAAATGAATGACCTAAGGCAGATATATAGGTCTGTTTTGTGTCGAATAAGCTATATAGCGTACACATCTGCTACTTTGATATAATATATCCCTCTACTTCCTTAATTTCGCCGCTCAAAACATATTTAACATGGCAACTCAACAACTTATCGAATGTGTACCTAATTTCTCTGAAGGCAGAGATTTATCTATAATTAAGCAGATCACAGACGAAATAGAAAGTGTAGAAGGTGTAAAACTTTTAGATGTAGATCCTGGAAAAGCCACGAACCGCACTGTGGTCACATTTGTAGGTGAGCCTAAACCTGTCTTACAAGCTGCATACTTAGCTATCAAGAAAGCTAGTCAACTCATAGATATGAGTCTGCACTTCGGAGAACATCCGCGCATGGGAGCAACTGATGTATGTCCACTGATCCCTATCTCAGGTATCACTATGGATGAAGTTGTCAAGTATGCTCATGAATTGGGTGAAATGGTAGGTGCCGATCTTGATATTCCATTCTACATGTATGAGTCTGCTGCTACGTCACCATCACGCAGAAACCTAGCGAATGTCCGTGCTGGTGAATATGAAGGTCTAGCACAAAAGCTTCAAGATCCTAAATGGAAGCCCGACTATGGTCCAACAAAATATAATGCTAAAGCTGGAGCAACAGCGATAGGCGCAAGAGACTTCTTAGTTGCTTATAATGTAAACTTAAATACCACATCTGTTAAGAGAGCAAACTCTGTAGCCTTTGATATCAGGGAGAAAGGAAGAGTAAAAAGAGAAGGAAACCCAATAACAGGGAAGATCTTAAATGATAAAAAAGGAAACCCAAAGCGTACTATTGGTACTTGCAAAGGAGTAAAAGCTATTGGTTGGTTCATCGATGAATATGGAGTGGCGCAGATATCTATGAATATCACAGACATCAATAAAACATCACTTCATAAAGCATTTGAAGAGTGCAGAAAGAGTGCGAATAAGAGAGGCTTGCGTGTTACTGGGTCGGAACTAGTAGGTCTAGTACCTAAGAAAGTTTTACTCGAAGCAGGAAAGTATTTCTTAGAGCAACAAGATAGATCCACAGGAGTGTCTGAGTCTGAGCTTATTCATATAGCCATCAAATCAATGGGACTGGATGAGTTAGGAAAATTTGATCCACAACAAAAAGTTATAGAATATCAACTTGAAAATGCCGCAAGCAGACCATTAGTACACAAAAATCTAATCGAATTTGCAGATGAAACGGCATCAGATAGTCCCGCTCCCGGTGGCGGATCTATTTCTGCTTACGTAGGTGCGTTAGGTATATCATTATCTGGAATGGTAGCTAATCTATCTGCAGGAAAGCGTGGATGGGAAAACCAAATCGCCTACTTCTCAGATGAAGCGGAGAAGGCACAGTCGTTGAAGAATCACTTGCTAAGGCTGGTAGATGAGGACACTAATGCATTCAACATGATCATAGACGCTATCAGGATGCCAAAAGGCTCAGAATCAGAAAAACAAGCTAGATCTAAGGCGATCAACGATGCGACTAAAAATGCAATCGAGGTACCTATGATGATCATGGATGTATGTATGAAATCTTACGCGCTGATCAAGGACATGGCTAAGAAAGGTAATCCTAACTCTATCTCTGATGCTGGAGTAGCTGCACTTTGTGCGAGAACTGCCGTATATGGTGCCTACCTCAATGTAAAGATTAACTGCAAAGATTTCAATGATTCTGCATATATAATCAAGACGGTTACCAAAGCAGATAAGTGGCTGACAAAATCTGATAAGTTAGAAAAAGAAATACTAAAAATAGTAGAAAAAAATCTCTAATAAATTAAAACAAAATATGTCACTCGAATTACGCCAAACCCTTTGTTTTAAGGCCTTTATAACGCAAATATGCTCGAATTGACAGAAGATAATGAAATGCTATGCCAATATGACTTATATATAGGTATGGCAAAGCGTTTGATTATATAAACATATGTTTAACAAACAAAGAAAAAAAATGACTAAGAAGCAAGAAGAAATCCAAGATGAAGAAGTCATAAAAGACGAGAAAGATACCAAGTCAAAGAAGAAGACTAAATCCTCTAAAAAAGATAAGCTAACAGATAGAATCGAAGAGCTAGAGCAAGAACTCTCAGAGAGTAAAGACAAGTTCCTCAGATTGTTTGCAGAGTTTGACAATTTTAAGAAACGTACGGCTAAGGAGCGTATTGACTTCCGTGCTACAGCTGGAATGGATGCACTCCAAGCCTTTCTTCCTGTGATGGATGATTTTGATAGAGCAAAGAAAGTTGCTGAAAATGAAGATAACAATGAAGAATTCTCAGAGGGGGTAAAGCTGGTTTACCAAAAACTGAAGTCTGTATTGACATCAAAAGGAATCAAAGTAATGGAATCTACAGGTGAAACTTTTGATCCTGAATTACATGAAGCTATCACTGAGATACCTGCGCCTACAGAAGATATGAAAGGTAAAATCATAGATACAATAGAGCAAGGTTACTACCTCAATGACAAAATTATTAGATACGCAAGAGTAGTCGTTGGAAATTAAAAGGTAAGTTACTATTAAATGGGCGACTTCCTGAAAGTGTGTGTTTGATCTATCTTAATTAATAGAATTAATTTTGTTCGATTTATCGAATCAAATAATGAACTAATAAAACATTCGAATCATTGTTGATTGCTGGTTACGAAATTAGTAATTCGACTTCACCATTCGAAATTAATATCATATGGCAAAGAGAGATTATTACGAAGTACTGGAAGTAAAGAAGAGCGCTGACGCAGCTGCTATCAAAAAAGCATACCGTAAGACGGCTATGAAGTTTCACCCAGATCGTAATCCAGACAATAAAGAGGCGGAGACGAAATTCAAAGAAGCGGCAGAAGCCTACGAAATACTAAGTGACGACGATAAGAGAGCCAGATACGATAGATATGGCCATGCAGGAGTAGATCCTAACCAAGGTGGTGGATTCCGTGGCGGCATGACTATGGATGATATCTTTAGTCAATTTGGTGATGTATTTGGCGATGGCGGTAGTCCATTTGATTCATTTTTTGGAGGTGGTGGAGGTCGTGGTCGAAGCACTAGATCTGGCCAGAAAGGTTCTAACATCCGTATCAAAGTAAAGCTCTCATTAGAAGACGTAGCTAATGAAGTAACTAAAAATATAAAAGTCAAAAAATCAGTAAGCTGTAAAAGTTGTGAGGGTAGCGGAGCTAAAGATAAAAGCTCAGTATCTACCTGTGGAACTTGTGGTGGGTCAGGGTATGTACGTCAGATAAAATCTACTTTCTTAGGTCAGATGCAGACCACTGCTGTATGTCCTAATTGCTCAGGCAGCGGACAACAGATCACTGCGAAATGTGGCACTTGTAAGGGTGATGGTACAGAGATGGGGTCAGAGACGATATCTATTCCTATCCCTGCTGGAGTAGAAGATGGAATGCAACTATCCATGAGAGGTAAAGGTAATGCCGGAAAAAATGGTGGACCGAACGGGGATCTTCTCATCAATATAGAAGTCCTAGAAAGCGATAATTTCAGTAGAGATGGACAGAATATCATTCATGATCTATATATTAATTTTGCAGATGCTGCATTGGGTACTTCTATAGAAGTACCTACTCTCTCTGGAAAGGTGAAAATCAAAATTCCAGAGGGAACTCAGCCAGGTAAAATATTTAGACTGAGAGGAAAAGGTCTTCCATCTGTACAAGGATATGGTACTGGAGATCAACTTATCCATGTGAATATATGGACACCAAAACAACTCAATAAAGACGAGAAAGAATTGTTAGAAAAAATGCGGGAAATGCCTAATTTCGTTCCAAATCCAGGAAAGGAAGAAAAGGGGTTTTTCGAACGCATGAAAGATATGTTTCATTAATGAAATACTACATATATATTACAGCTATACTCTTTGTCTTTACGATTTCTTCTTGTGGACCAAATATAGTCTATGAGCAAGAGCATGACCTAGGCAAATCATGGACCTATGATGAAAGTGCTGAATTTGCTTTTAAAATTTTTGACCCCAATCAAGAATATGATGTATTGCTAACTGTAGTACATAATCCAAATTTTTCACATCAAAATTTCTACTCTAATATAACCACGACTTTCCCTACTGGAGAAGTATTTACTGATCCTCTATCTATTGAACTTGCTAATAAAATGGGTTCTTGGTTATCATCATGTAATAGTAAAGTATGTACGCTTCGTCTTCTTCTACGAGATGACGTAAAGTTTAAAGATGTAGGCGAATATAAAATTTCTTTTGACCAGGACACAAGAGAAGCTCAGCTTGAGGGAATAGAATCATTAAGGTTATCCTTGATTGAAATTGAGAAGTAAGTAAGGCTTTTATACTTTTTTAAGGAATATTTCTCCAATACTCAGAAAAGTAGATATCAGTACAACGTAGTGTTTTATCGAATAGCCTTAAGCATTCTATTACATAAAACTTTTATTGCCTGTTTGGTAAAGCAATACTATTCCAAACACTACCAAAGCGGCTCCAGCCACTCTACTTATTCTCTGTATATGATCTGATTCTAATCTACCTCGAATGGCTTTAGCACCAAGTACCTTAATGGTATCCGTAATAATGATTGTCAGCATTATAGCTGAGATAAATACAAATGCTTGAGTGTCATTCATATTGATACCAATCACTTTTGTAGAAATAACTCCTAACCAAAAAATAAAAGTAAATGGATTGACAGTATTAACAAGAAAACCTTTCATCCAAAAACCAAAGTAATTTTTAGCTGTGAAGCTTCCGCCTTCCTTAATTGATTTTGTCTTTTTCAAAAAAATAACAATACCGAAAGTGATCAGAATAAAACCACCTACTAAACCCATCCAATACTTAAATACTTCATCTTTGACAAGAGCGTCCACTTGACTCCATACTCCTACACCTACGGTTATTCCTGCTCTTGCTCCCTTATCAATTCCGGTCTGAGTCAACGCGATAAATATAGGACCCAACATTATCGTCAATATTAGTCCAAATACTACTCCTTCTAGAAAGATAGCTAGCAATCGAATGTAGTTTTATGAGAGAGTCTATTTAAGACTCCAAAGATTATACTTAAATATACAATATATGGCACGGAAACCATCTTTCCAGCTTATCTTCTTACCCTCTTCATAGGTACGTCCGTAATACGATATTCCTACTTCGTAAATACGCACGCCTGGAATACGAGATACTTTTGCAGTTACTTCTGGCTCAAATCCAAATCTATTCTCTTTGAGATTTACACTTTTGACCAGTTCTGATTTCCACATCTTATAGCATGTTTCCATATCTGTAAGATTAAGATTCGTAAATGCATTAGATAATGCGGTCAGCCACTTGTTACCTATTGAGTGCCAAAAGAATAAAATCCTATGTGGTTTGCCACCAATAAATCTAGATCCATATACTACATCAGCAAATTCATCTAATATGGGTTGCAACAATA
>Ga0209602_1002618_pt1 | contig 14550 bp, 19 predicted proteins | sample COGITO_mtgs_1205_3_FD_184810 | JGI IMG/M metagenome (GOLD analysis project Ga0209602, IMG submission 184810) | Pelagic marine microbial communities from North Sea - COGITO_mtgs_120524 (SPAdes) (version 2) | ecosystem: Environmental > Aquatic > Marine > Epipelagic ...
GAAGGTTCATCAGAACCACCAGATGGAGATGAACCATTCATTGAGTTAGAAAAATCTTCAAACTCTTCATCAGTCATATCTCTAGCCTCATCTGAACCATTACCATTACCATTACCACCATCACCATTTTCGGTTTGTTGTTGGTTATCACCATTTTCCTCACCTTCACCATCTTCAGATGTTGGTAAGTTACTCATAATGATTTGGAATACCTTCAGAGCGATTTGGAACGCATCTGATGAGGTTTTTAATCTACTGATACTACCTAACCCAATTACTTTGTAAATCTCTCTAAGACCACTCAAAGCGTTTAAGTCAGTATTTTTGTTATGTAGGTTGATAATTCTAAACATATAAGAATCAACACACTCTTCAGTATGTTCATCAGATAGAAGAGCCTTATCAATCAATTTATCATTGAAGTACTTATCGTACATTTTTCGGTAGTAATCTCTATAACCTGGAGCTGAATCAAATACAAACTTATCAATTCGTCTATCTTCAACTACATTCCAAAGATTTTTGATAATTTCAATTGGATTGTTAATACCTTTCTTAATAGCCCCATCCTTAATATGTGAAGGAACTAGGTTGTAAATATCACTAAGTAATTGAAAATCAGAAAGTTTAATGTGAGAACCTTCATGCAATGCCAACCCAACAGCAACATCAAAATCTTTAGGTTCAATAATGTTAGAACCTATAACAACCGATTTACCATCAGTATAAGAATCACCTCTTTGATTGAAATTAACATCAATTTGGTCATTGGTTACAATGTTTACGAAGTTTGAGATAGCTCTCTTAGATGCTGAGAGTTTGTAGAGGTCATGTGATTTCTTCTCTACATCATTCATTGTATTAACTACAATATCTTCATCTTCCCAGTCCGAAAGCCAGTAAGAAGAATTTCCATATTTACTCATATTTTAAGGTTTTAAGGTTTATGTTAATGGAGCTACAATCACTCCCAATCAATTACAGTACTAATATAAGAAAAAGAATTGAGACTACCAAACTTTTTCTCATGTATTTTCAAATTATTTTGAATAATAACATCGAGTGTACTCACTACCATTAGGTAAGTTCATATACCCATTGTAGCATTTACTCTTCATAAGAAGTTGTTCAATCATCACCGATATTCCGGCTTTGAATTTATCAGTTGCAAATTCATCAGTACGAGCTAATTGAATATTAGCCCAATTTAACATTTCAGTTACTTCGATAGTTTTTCTCCCAGCCATATTGTAGGTTTTAAGATTTTAGATGATGAGGAGAATTCCCCCCTCAATCAATTACCCTACTAAACTACAAAAAAGAATTGACATACACAAGCTTTTTGTGATTTATTTTTAAAGAATTTTAGTATTCTATATCATGCGTTGGATAGTCAGTTTCCAATGCATCCAATACAAACATTAATTCTTTACGTGCTTCTTCTACTAATCCGAAATCTTCATAAGATATAGCTTGTTCTAAGTTATCTACTATATCTTTTACTCTTTCATTGATATCCATATTATTTATTTTCTTTTCTCACTTAAATATAGTGATTCTGAAAAAACAATATTATTTGAATATATCTTTGATATCATCTCTCCAATGAAGTTTAGTGTTTGGTGTTATATCCATAGAGTCTGATTTTAATATCTCTTCTCTAACATCAACACCTTTACAATAAAGTTCATCAGAAGTTCCCTTTGAGGTTCTCGTAATTGTGAGATTAGTTCCCATAAATCTAATTGGAATACTTATTTTATTTAAATGAGTATGTAGAAAGTATTCATGTGGTACCATATAATATCCCTTATTCAAATGCTCCATCATATAAAATATACAAGTAGAATAGTAATCCATCAATTTAGGTGAACCATATGCAAACAAATCACAAATACCATCAGATTTATCCCAATCGCTTGTTTGTACTCTACCATATGGAATATTGAACATATTATTTTCAGTAATATCCAAAGTATCATCAAAGAAAGAATCTGTCCTAGCTCTGATTACAATATCATAATCAATATCTAATTCCTTTGTTAGTAGGTTTGCTCTCCATATTTTATACCACATAGATAAAGTACCAAAGTTCATACAAGACTCTCTTAGATGTTGTTGTAATGAGTTTGGTGGATTGATTCCCAATCTTAACTGAGATAGTGTTGATTTTTCGAATGATTTATATGATTCTACTTCGGTTTTCTTTACATCATACAATCTGTGGAAGTTATCAAACGTATCACCCAACTCTTTGTTTTCAACATCCCAAAAGGATGCGTAGACATCCATATCATATTCCTTTATCAGATTACCCCAATATTCTTTGGTTCTCTCTAAATCTCTAATTTCACCAGAAAAACATATAGCTATTTTCTTATTAGATTTGATTGGATTTAGTTTAAGTGGTAATGTAGGTTTGGTTTTTTTGATTGGTATGTCCGATGAACCATAATTGAAATACTCTAAATCATCTTTCCATAATGCAGTAAGTAACTTTATATGCTCCTTAGTGTACATATCAAAGTAATCCATTTGCTTTGGAGGTGAATCTAATCCAAAAGTAGTAACTCCAGTATATTTAGAAAAACTATTGATATCATTAATAATATCCTCATATCTAAGTATTATACTATTATCAGTCAACAGCCAATCTCCGTTTATATTTTTTAATTGTGAGAATAGAGATTTTCTAAATGAAGGTGCATGAAAAACAATAGACCTATCTAAATAGATATCTACAAATTTATGAAAATCCTCAACAGTGTGATTATCAGTAGGTAGATTATGATACTTTCTACACCAAGCCCAATCATTTAAAAAGTACTGATATAATAAATTAAATGGATTTCTCACCATAGTAACTAATATATCAGTTGATGTGAATGCAAATTCATCAACTTCTCTAAATTTACCTTGAGATTGTGATGTAAAATCCCAGTCTCTCCAACCCTTTATTTGAGATGGATAGTTCCAAGATGTACCAGTTGAATGTATAGGTACAAACAACCCATCCAATTCTGCAACTTTATTTACAAAGTTTTTATTGAATAGGGAATCACTTACATTAGGAATATCTATATATAATAACCTCATTCTGCCAAATATTTATCATCAGTTACACAAGGAAACTTTATCACAGTAGTGGAAACATCATTAGTAGCTCTGAAATCAGTTACATCTCCCGGCTCAATTGTTATTATATCACCCTCATTATAAACTTCATTATTCATAACTACTCTACCTTTAGTAATGATGGTTAATTCAGTAGCTATTTTATGATAATGAGATTGTTCATAATCACCCTTTTTATAATTTTTAACCGATACCTCAAAATCATCAGTTTTGAATAAAGATGGTTCGAAATTACCAACTACCCATCCTTTAAAAAATTCATCTAATTTATTTACTTTCATATTATAAATAATCTTCAATTAATAATTCAACTACCATATCATTACCAACAGCCATTGGAAGTATATCTAAATCACTATCTAATGGTATCCAACTTACATCAATATGTTCTTTATCTCTAGCCGTACTACCATCATTTTCATCTTCATCTAATTCAACTAAGTAAAAATGTACGTTATACGGGTCATTCTCTACGTTTATGTAAAAATCACCAACATTTACAATTGTATCCAATTCCTCAATCCACTCACGTTCTAATGCTTGTACATCAGTTTCATTTTTCTCAACCTTTCCACCGGGAAACTCCCATCTCCCATTTGGTTTTAACCCCAATAAAATATGAGGTATATTATCTACATACTTAATACAAATTCCTGCTACAACTTTTTTCATCTTTTATATTTTATTATATTATCTGAACATATTCCTACACAATCATCAATTGACCTGTTGTGTATTTCAGGTAAAACTGCTATTGAGTTTTTCAATGGATTTATTTTAGGATGTGACCATATAAACCCCATTGAAGTTATAGTTACATCATCTTCATCATGCCAAAATAGATGTAAATTATTTTCAAACATTAAGTTTTCTAATGCTGAGTGGTTCTTACAATGAATCCATAGTTTATGAGAACGTTCTTTCAGCCAATTAACATCAATTTCATATTGACCATAATCATGTCCTAACCAAAATGAATGTTGATGATACCATATATCAATCTCCACATCATACCCAGCTTCAATAGCTTCATCTATATAGTCTGGATGATTTTCTCTTTCAGTTATACCATCGATATTTCCTCTATGTGATATCAGTATCATACTAGTTCGTATGGTGCTTTAACATCCAACAATTGTTCAATCTTAGATATACTCTGATTTAACTCAGGAGTAAAATTATTAACCCAATATGTTTTGAATATATTTGCAATTATCTTATATGGTTTGAGTGCAGGTAATGGTATAATATCAAAGTTTTCAACCATTATCTGATTCATATCTTTAGTATGGAATTCATCTTTATATTTAGCCATAAGATATCCCTTAGTTAAGTTTATCTCAGGCTCCCAATATGAATAACGTTGCCCATCAACTACGTGATATATTAGATTGTTATCAAATGCATATTTAGTTGCACCAAACATAAACTTTAAGTTTTCAGTAGTTGCTGCCATCAAATGGTCTGATATATGGTATGGGAAATCCGTACCATGTCTAAAGAATACAGGCACTGTCCAAATCTTTTCGGGACACATTCCAACTAAATTCCTAATGTAATCTATATTTGAATAGTATTCATCTCCTCTAACCTTTACAACATACTTAGTAGATACATTATTTAATCCATTTATCGTTGAGACAAATTGATAATTCATATTCTGCTCCCCACTTTCTTTGGGAAGTTTGGCTTGAATAAAATGTACGTTATGTGGAAAGTAGGATAAATCTAATGTATGGTCAGACCATGTTGAAATAACAATCGGAAATTGTGGAAATGTTTCCACATAGTAATTGTATGTTTCTTGAGAGATTTTCCCCTGAATCAGTATTGTAACATCTTTCATTAAGTAAGTAACCTTTTATTTCTTAAACTTTATATTGATAAAATTTATCAACCCCATTATTGTTGGTGCCCATAATCCTATAAACATTCCCAATTTTTGATTATCTTCAATTACGAATAAATATGATGATAATAGTATAGATAATAATACAGTTAAAAGCAATATATATTCTGATGTGGTAATGTTTTTATTTTTCATTTATCTATTATGGTGATTTATTAATATTCATCCTCAAGGTAATTCTTTTTGTACTTTTCTTTACGTTTGTAATTAGAACTTTTACCCTTTTTAACAGAACCACGTTTCTTCTTTCTATCGAAATCATCTTCCCAATGTAGGGAATCTGAGATATCCTTCTTCATTATTTAATCATTAAGTTGGTTTCGTAGTTGTGAGGATTCCCTTTCCTTCACATCTACTAATTTAGTAAGCGATTGATGAAGCTGTTCTAACTTATCAATCTCCTTTGAATAAACTACTGAATCTCTTATAGCTATTTGATTTATTTTATCTTCTAATCTATCTAAATCTTTTTGACAATTAATCTTACCAAGTTTGAGTTCATATTTCATATCACTCATCTGATACATTAATCTGAAAATTATTGTGATAGATACTAGAAAGAGTATTCCAATTGTACCAAATACTATAAATAAATCCATTACTTCTTTTTAGGTGTAGCTTTCTTTTTAGGTGCAGCTTTCTTTTTAGGTGTAGCTTTCTTAGCAGCCGGTTTTCTTCCCTTACGAGCTTTACCTTTAGCAGCAGATGCAACATCTTCTAATTGGTTACCTAATTCTTTTGCGGCTTCTACAACATCACCAAGCTCTTCTTTAACTCGCTTAGCTCTTCGTTTGGTTTCTTTAACAACCTTTTCAACCTTTTCAATTTTTTCTTCAACTACATCAGGAATCAAATCTCCATCAGTGTCTTTAACTTTACCTGTCTTTTGAAGGTAAACTAATACTCCTACTGCAATTGCTAATGCAGCTAAAATATAAATAATAATCATAATTTTTGTGTTTAGTTAATTTAATATAAATATCAATTGATTAGATAAACATATGAAAATCATCAGATTCATCGTTAACCGAATCCTTATTTGGTTGAGGATTGTTAACTGATACTGATGCTAATATGATAGTTGCTAATGCAATTAATGTGTTTCGGAAATACTTTTTAATGTTCGCCATACAATGAATACTTTTTATCGGGTTTTGGTTCTATAATTGTTTGTTCTTTTTTAATTACATAAGTAAAACCTTCTCTAGCATCCATAAAGAATTGCGTATCTCCATCTTTTTGGTAAACATACTCTAATACATCTGTTAATGATTCAAGTACGACTGAAGAGTTATCTAAGGGAGTCCAACGGTCACCCGGTGGTACTCTCTTAGCAACTTTTACTTTTACCTCTTCGGTAATAACTTCAGGTTCTTTCACTACTCGATAACTCTTATAATTCTACTTTCTTTTGCTCCACTTACTTTATAGTCAACATTTACACCAGCATCGTTAAAGTCCGATACAACTCTTGCTTCGGCTTCGGTTACTGACATAGCATCAACTAAATAGATTTCTTTGTTTTTCTTATCTTTGCCGTTTTTTAGTGTGGCAACCACTACTTCAACTGTTACTTCAAAATACTTTGACATAATCTTTGTTTTATATTTATATATATTATTAATTTAAGTAAAGATACAAAAATTAATTGAATTTACCAAACTTTTTTTAAAATTAATATTCGTACTCTTTTTTTGGTCCAGTAAGATTGCCATTTATAAGAAAAGAACAATTAAAACACAACATTCTAAGGTTCTCATGCTTATGGTTTTTCTTATCACCATCTATGAAATCTAATACTAATGGAACTCTGAAATCAGTTACTCTTCGTTCTTCGAATCCACAGTTATCACACTTCTCCAACATATAACCATTATCTAATAGTCTACGTTTTAGTTTCCAAACAGGATATTCAGGATGTTTACCAGCTAAGATATCATCTAAACCATGTGCTAGTGAATTTGGATTGCTTCCCTTACGAATACCAATACCATGTGGATTTTTTAAATCCTCAAAGATACCATATTCTTTAGCGTACTTTTTGTATGTATTATATGATACTCCCAACAACCTTGCAGCTTCAGCAGCTGAACGTGCCTTTTGCTGAACATCTTTGATTTCGGATTCCATCAATGGTCTAGCTCCCAAACCTCGTTTGGTTCTTTGTTTAGGTGCAACCGATAAATCTTTTGTTGGGTCTAAGTGTGGAAATAAAGTTCCACTATCTTCTTCTGTATTTGTAACATCTTCCATTATTATATACTATTTTAAGTTTTTCTTCTTATGTATATAAATATAGATTAATCCATTTTTTATACACAAGTCTTAAATATGTTATAGTAATGTAAATATACAAAAAAAGATTGGAATAACCAATCTTTCTTTAACTTAATTTATTTTTTCTTTTTCTTCCAACCACCACCGGCTGCCTTATATTTCTTAGCTGCCCATCCGTTAGCGTATGCTGATGGATAAACATCGAATTTCTTTTTAGCTTGTGCTTTATAATAAGACCATTTAGATGCATCAGTTGGTACATTCTCTTCTACGAATAAATCCATTTTCTCTTCAATTACAGATTCTTTAAATGGTTTATTCTTTATTATATGACCTTTAATTGCTTCTTTATGTACTTCCTTTTTTTGTGAAGTAGATAATTTATGGTAATCAGGTCCAAACTTCATATGTGATATTACATCTAACATATCCATTACTACTGTACGATTAGTTAGTTTATCACTACCTTGTGGATGTGCACTTTCAGGTGAATCTTCACTAACAACTGATTCCATCATATTGTCTGTTACGGAATCAGGTGCGTTATCCTTCACCCAATTGAATAGTTTATTTCTCCAAACTTTTTCTGGAAAGATTCCACCTTTTTCTTTCTTTAAAGGAAGTGAAAGAAACCCAGATGTAAACTTAACTTTAGTATCTTTAGTACTTCTTATAGTTTTTCGTTTACCATCTTTATCGATATCAGTCTTTGTTTTCTTAATACTTTGTGTCTTTTCCAAATCCTTACCATCTGCTCCTTTAAGGAATACAGTATGTTCTGGATTGTTAAGTATAACATCTACTCTACCATTCATTCCCTTTGGAAGAGCTTTCGTTACCAATCCCCAAATAGTATTAGAAGCACCTTCATGTGTTTTTAAAAGGATATCTTCAGGTACCATCCTAGCTCTGCTCTTATTATTTACCATTGCGGTAACATAATTTGTAAGTATCCATGTTAAATGTATGTTGTTTGGTTTATAACCAACCTCTTTTAATTTTGGAATTACTGAAGTAATATCAGTTACATCTTTAGCAGTAATATCAAATAATATATTTGGAAGAGTTTCGGGATTCTTTTTACCTAATAAAAGTTTTTCTAAACTACTATCTTTAATACCCATAGCTTTTACTAAGATATGTAATGCGTATACATGGTCTGGGTTTTTAAGGTTTAAGTTCTGAAGTTTAAATCCATCCTTTTCAATCTTTCTGATTAAATCTAAATCTTTAAGTTTGATATTTCTACCATACTTTTTTAAGATACCTCTAATATCCAATTTACCTAATCTATTTAAGATTTGAAGTTGTTTCTTCATTTCATCCACATCTCTAATTTTGAAAGATGCTGAATCTAAAAAGTTACTAATAGCAAATCCCTTTCCACTACCAGCTCCACCAGCAATAAAAACGATTTGTCCATATGGTTTTCTATTACCATATGTTATTAACTTTTCGTTTAGAATATCTTCTGTTATTTCTTCAAATACCATATCTTCGTTTTTCTTTTTATTTTTACCTGCACAATGTGCTTTTTGACTAAATCCCTTTGGGTTAGAACAATTTATACTTTTCTTATATTTCGTACTCCAACTCATATACTATAAATATAAATAATTTTATTATTACCTTTCCTTTAGAGCTACACCAAATGTCATAGATAACCCACCATTTATTTTAAGTGGATTTGGATTTGAGAATGGCATATGCAATACCTTCGCTTCTCCACCCTTTAAACTTCTATCATTTGCCCAATCTTGCACAGTACCAGTATTTAGAAGAGCTGAACCAGCGTTATCTAATAACCATTGTTTACCTTGAGCGGGAGTCCATTCTGGATATAGTTCCAATATACAAGCCAATACACCTGCTACTTGAGGTGATGCCATTGATGTTCCACTTATATTAGTTTGTTTGAATGATGAGTTTAAATGGTAATTTTGTGAACCACCACCCCATTTATTTGTATTAGAAGTAGCACTCATTATACCAGTACCAGGTGCATAAATATCAACACCAGGTCCAGTTTCAGATGAATTAGCTTTTTGGTCATTAGTTGAACTTGATGGATTAGAATCCATATTACCTACTATAATTGCTCTAGGTCCGCCATTTAAAGATGCATCACCATGTGGAGATGAACCTCTATGATAATATGTATCAGTTGATGTTTCTGTATAATAATTATTGAAATCAGTATCACCTGGCTCTGCTATCTTATTACTTCTATTACCAGCAGCAATACAAATATGAACACCAGCTTCTAAAAGTTCTTCTATATCAGTATCAACTGATACTATTCTAAGATTAGTTGCATAAGTTAAAGGAGATGAGCTGTAAATATTAGTTTGTATCCCATATCCACCTTCTCTACCCGCTGAGTTTAAAATATCACTAGATGTACTTTCTACTCCTCTAAAAGTAATTGAAGTTATTGAAGAATTGGTAAGTGTTGATAGATAACCCCAGCTCATATTCACAACAGTTGGTCTTTTATATCCAGTTAAAGGGTCAATTGATTTAGCGTTGTGCCAACCTTTAATAGCATCAAATGCAAAAGATGGTGAGATACCAGTTCCACTATCAGTAGAACCTTCTAATCCAGCAATCTTTTGGTGTAATACTTTTGAGTTTTTTGCAAAACCAAATGTTTTACCAGCAGCTATACCAGCACAATGAGTACCATGTCCATCGAAATCTCTATCGTGATTTGCGTTTTGTGTAAATGCCCCATATACTCCCCAATCTACTGATTCAAATCTACCTTCCCATTCTGGATGGTCCGTTTGGATACCACTATCTTGTGTAACAACATCTACTCCTTTACCAGTTAATGTGTAAGTGTAATTTTCTGAGGTGGTAGCTGATGTACCATAGTTATTATCTTTTGATAATGTTCTAATCAATCCCCAATTTTGGTAATTACCACTATCTGAACTTGTTTTGGTAAATGTACCAGTTTGAGTTGCATTATTAGAGATAAAAATATCATCTCTAAATTCAGGCGGAATCTCTACCGCAAGAACTCTATCATCATTTCTTAACTCATCAACTTCTGAAGTTGTGAGAGTGTACCATGTTTGTCTTTGAGAATTTGGTCTTAGATTTGGAGAATCAACTCTACGATTGGGAATGTAAAGATTACCACCATCGTTTTCGTTTTCCATATCATCCCAAAAGGATTGATAATTCGTATCCTTATTAAGTATTACGTTATACGTTTCCATAGTTGATTTATACTATTATACAAATGCTATTTCTTTCCACTCAGTTCCATTGAAGAACCAAAGTTTAGTATCATCAATAAGACTACCACTACTCATAATACTACCAGTAGGAGGTAATTCAGGAGTTTCCCCAATTGTAGTTGATAATGTTAATATATTATCAATCGTAACTTCAGCTGATGATGATAACATCGTACCACTCAAACCAGACGTAAGAGAAATAAAATTATCACCAACTATATTAATATCACTAACAGCAGTTATTTGTAAATTATTACCTGATTCAATAACAGGAGTCCCAGCTACACCAGCTATGAACTCATCAGCAGTTACAACTGAAGCTGAAATTGTGTTTGATATGATACTACCAGTTACATCTAATGAACCAGTAATTTTATAATCACCATTTAAAACTTTACTATGTGTAAACTCTTGCTCAACTGAATCATATAAGAATAAATCCCCATTTGCAACATCAACAGTTATAGTACCCACATCCGATAATCCACCCAATTCAGTTACACCAGCGAAAGCGTTTATTCTAGTATCAAATGATTGTGATATTGTTGATAATGTAGTATTACCACTATCTCCACCTAAAACAACATTTCCTATTTCTAAGTTAGATGTTGATTTATCATAAGATTGTGAAATTAATCCATATGAAGCCTCAGTTTCACCACTATTTGCTAACGATGATAAATCAACAGTATCGCTAAATGCACTACCTTGTCCAGTAAAGTTTAGTGAGTTTCCACTTAATTCTACGTTGGATACATAATCAGCTCCACCGCCTCCACCTTCTACATCATCAAATCTACTAGCTACAGAAGATGAGAATGAACCACTATATGAGTTAAGTAAAGTAATACTATTATCTATTGAACCTGATTTAAGTTCTAAATTTTGTATTCTATTAGTTTCACCCTCTACCGAATCCAATCTATCTGATATAGAACCACTAGCTATTACCAAATTATCAACAGATTCCGATATAGATGCTGAATGGTAATTTAAAGATGATGTATGTGCTAATATGTATTCACTAATTCCAGCTGATAAATTAAAGTAAGGTATTGATTCAACATCAGAACCACTTGTTATAGCAACACCATCACCAATGAAATATGGTAAATTACTTAAATTTGGATATGATACTTGTGCTGATGCTGATATTAAATTTATTGGATTATCCTCACCATCCCTTGCACCACCATTTAAAATGGATGATGTTACTTCACCTAATCTAGTTTCAGTTACACCACTTACACCACCACCACCAGCAGCAATTCTATCAGATAAAGATGCAGATAATTCAGTAAATGAACCACTTATGTTATCATTTAATGCGAACGATGAAGTTGAAGTATTACTAACAAAACCAAAATCAGTAAGTTGGTCTGAACCAGATACCGTACCAGATGGTAATCTATCCTTTATATATGCCTCATTTATATCAGATGTATTTGCATATCCCAACTCAGAAATTTGAGATGAGGATGATACAATACCATCAGGTAAACTAACAAGTCCTGCAAATGCATTACCCGTACCAGCAAAATCAATTTGGTGGTTCTGAATACTAACATCATTTATAAAATCTGCACCTCCACCAGCTCCGAACCTACTATCTAATGATTCTGAGAAATTTATAAATTTAAAGTCATTTATACCAGTTCCAATTTTTATATTTGATAATTGTAAATTAGTATCACTACCATCTGCAAGGGATTGTGAAATGATATGATAATTATTATTAAATGAAACACCATCATCTCCCCCACCAGGACCGGCTGCAACAGAAAGTGTTATATCACCATCGATACTAGCCGATGAAATTGTAATTGTATCCGATATGAATTTTCTAGAAGATGAAATGTAACCCAACTCATTTATTTGTTGTGAACTACTTATGGTTCCTTCTGGAATTGATGACCCTCCACCACTAGCATCTTCTAATGTAGTTACTCTAACTTCCATAGAAGATGAGAATGAACCTGTAAATGCGTTTAGTTGAGTGTTAGTACTTTCCTCTTCTAATGTGGTTACTCTATCTCCAATTGAACCAGTAAATGTATTTAATTCAGGTGTTGTAATTGGGTCTGGGGTAATTGTTATTTCACCACTACCTTCATCTGTTATTGTAGTTCCTTGAAAATTTATGGTAGTAGTATTACTTACGGATGTTGGTACATCAGCCCCATCAATTGTAGTTATTCCACTAATACCAGATGAAATAGAAACACCAACATTACCAGCAGCTCCAGCACTTACTGTTGCTCCAGTAAAGGTAATAGATTCTACCGATGATACCGTTACTGAACCATCATCAACAGCTAACGCTGATGCATCAATCGAAACCCCAACATTACCACCACCAGAATCAGTAACAGTTGCTCCAGTGAAAGTTATATTGTTAACGTTACTAACACCACCAACATCTAAATTAAATGAAGCTGGTAATGAACCACTAAGAACACCTTGTGAATTTATTTCTGCTAATACCCTAGCATCGGTATAATATTTATTACTACCCTCTGATATATCATCAGTACTTAAAGCGTTTATTGTATTGTTTATAGCAGAAGCTTGGTTAGCTAACTCAGTATCAGTTGCAACATCTGAATTAGTAAATGCTTTGATTGATGATAATTGTGCTTTTAACGTTACACCACCATCTACAACAGGAACTACCGTAGTTCCATTTATGGAACCCGATACTAATTCATTTAACGCTGATATTTTAATATTTTCTGCCATCTTATTTTACCTCTTTTTCTTTGGTTTGGTTGGAGTTAATCTTACATCACCTCGTTCTACTTTATCATCCAATGTTTTTAATTTTTGTATGTAAACCGCCTTTTGCTTTTTCTTTCTCTTAGAAACTGATGGTTTAGTGTATTCTTTATTATCCTTTAATTCTTGGATATGTCCACTATTAAACCCCCTCTTCTTAAAAATCTTCAAAGCCCGGTTAATATCACCTTTACGGACTTCAACTGAAACTCTAGATTTTCCTCTACTCATTATTATAACGATTAACTTTAATTAATTTATATATGTGTTTAATTCATATCCATTCTTCATACCATATACTTGGATATGTAACATCTTTCTTTGTGGTTTACCATTTTTCAAAAGTTCTAATGATACTCTTGTAGTTTTACCAACTGAAGGTCTTTTTGAGTTCATACCAACTTTAGTAAATAACTCATCATCTTCAATTTCGTATCCCTTTTTACCAGCATAGTTTTGTGCAGCTTCGATAGCATGAGTATAAGATTTGTGATATACTTCAACATCCTTTGCTTCGTTTACTGATTCACCGAATCCATAAACATATCCACCTTTTTGTAAACTGTTAACGAACTTTGCTAAATCTTTTTTGTTTCTGAAAATTTGGATATCGAAGAAATCACTACCATCTTTGTGTTTCTTTTTACCATCATGGTAAGAGATTGTATATTTTGATTTACCAATACCATCTTTTTGGTAGTATCTTTTTTTACCTTCGTTTACTGATTCGTTAAATCCTTCAATATCCCATTGGATTCGTTGTAATGGTTTATCACCTCTAAAGTTTTTCTTTACCCAATCAATAAGTCCAGGTTCGTTCTTAGCATTTTGAGCCATATCGAATGCGTTTTTAGCACCCCCATTACTTGCCATATCTTCTAACCATTGGTCATATTTCTTTTGAGTCCATCTTACTTTCTTAACAGCTTTCTTATGTGGACCATCTCCTAATTTAGAAGTAACTGCATCATAAGAACCTGGTAAGAATACTCCAACATCTTTACCATTACCATATTTTATTTTTTTTCTGAATAATCTTAGTGAATATTCTCCACTTTCTTTTTGTTTAGGTTTTGAAACTTCTCCTTGTCTTTTACCTAATTCAATTTTCTTTTCTTCAGCAGTTTTGGGATTTATTTCAAAATGTAAAGATTTTACTAAATCACCAATACCATCAAATTTACCTTCGTTTATTGATTCATCAAT
>Ga0209602_1002648_pt1 | contig 14442 bp, 10 predicted proteins | sample COGITO_mtgs_1205_3_FD_184810 | JGI IMG/M metagenome (GOLD analysis project Ga0209602, IMG submission 184810) | Pelagic marine microbial communities from North Sea - COGITO_mtgs_120524 (SPAdes) (version 2) | ecosystem: Environmental > Aquatic > Marine > Epipelagic ...
CCCATATCTCTATCAATAGTGAACCTACTATTTAGTAAAGAGCGGTCTACTTGTTGTAAATTGGCAGAGGAAATTACACGTTCTCTATTTCCAGGTAATTTAGTTTGTCCGAACCACAAAACAAAATTTCCAGAGAAATTCCATTTTAAGACAGCATCTAAAATTTGCCTTGGTGCATTACTTGTATATTGAGAAGCTCCTGATTGGTCTCTATTTGATAACCCTAATTCTACTTTATATTTTAATTTTGGTGAATAGGCAAATCCATCAAATTTTAATCGAGATCTTCGAATCATCATAGAGGAGGCCGGGTTTGAAAGTCCATTTTGGGCATCCCAATTGGAAGTTGCGAGCGTTTGAAATCGCAACCCAACTTTCATAGACCAAGTACTGTCTTTTCCGATTAGGTTAAATAAACCTTTTCCAAATTTTGGAGCATTTGTGTTCTGTGCATTCGTGCTTAGGGAAGCAAAAATAAACATTGATATTGCTGAAGTGCGCAATAAAGATAAATTCATAAGTATTAGTTTTTGTCGCTGCAAATAACCAATCCCCATGTTAAGTAAATGTTAATCAAATATTAATAAAATACAAATAAAAAAACTGCCTTGGCCAAAGGCAGTTGGTCATATAAAATAGTCGACAAAAACTAATAAATTTATGATGACATTTAAATCTCTTAAGATTATTACAAACCTATACTAGGGATTTTAAATTAATATTTTCTTTAAGTTAACGAACTATTAATTGTTTTCCCCCATTTAACAGTTACTTAATATTTCCATAATCTAATCATAATCTCCATCTAACACAGAGTTTACAATTGTAGTAGAATTTTGCACTATAAATAATACATACAATGAAGAAATTTTTAGTCATCCTTTTTTTAATTTTTAGTCAAATTAATGTTGCTCAGAGTAGAGGAGTAATCAAAGGATTTCTCTCCGACAAAGAGACAAATAACGAACCATTACCGTTTGCTAATATTCAAATAAAAGGAACTACAATTGGGACAACAACTGATTTTGACGGTAACTATACGATAAGTGTACCCGCAGGAGACCAAGTGTTGGTTTTTAGTTTTTTAGGATATAAAACAGTTGAAAAACAAATTTTAGTAGCAGCAGCAGAGGAGTCCATCATTATCAATCAGGTAATGTCTGCTGAGGAAGGAGTTTCTTTAGAAGAGATTATCGTTAAGTCTTCCAGTTCCAAAGAATCTGTATCTGCTTTATTGTTAGAGCAAAAAAATGCCGTTGTTATTAAAGAAAGTATTGGAGCTCAAACATTATCCAAAATAGGAGTTTCAAATGCAGCAGCAGCAACTACCAAAATTTCTGGAGTTACAAAAAGTGAAGGTTCAGGAAATATATATATCAGAGGTTTGGGAGATCGATATTTGTCTACTTCGATGAATGGGTTGTCTATCCCTTCTGATGATATTGAAAATAAAAACATCAATTTAGATTTATTTTCAACAAATAGTATTAAAAATATAGGGATTAGTAAGACTTATTCAACAGCAAATTACTCAGATCAAGGTTCTGGTACTGTAGATGTAAGTACGAAAGAATATAGAAAAAAAGGATATTCTGTTTCTTTTACTAGTGGAACAAATACGAATGTTCAAGGTGTTTCGGACTCCTTTAGAAGAACCGTTATTAGTAATGACGTTACACTTGGATTTCATCAAAAAAAATATGCATTACAAAACTTAATAACACTTCAAGGTTGGGATACAGAGAAAGTTGCGACACCAATTAATTATACAGGTTCTTTTTCTGCCGCAAAAAAGTTTGAATTTTTTGAAAAAGAGGTGTCTGTCTTTATTACCGGTTCTCATTCTAGATCTTTTGAACATCAGGAAGGCGTTTTTAGGGCCTTCCGATCAAACGTATTAGACAAGGCGTTTCCAGCTCTTTTAAGACCAGCGAGTCTTTCCAATGGAGTTACCCCATCTTCAAATGATGTAGAAAGTTTTATTTCTAAAACAAACACTACGGGATATGTTCATGTAGGATTTAAATTAAATGATAACAATAAAATTAAGTACAATACTCTTTTTGTAAATAAATCTGAAGACAATCTATACGAACAAGGTAGAAATGGGTTTGGGTATGTTTTTGATCAAGATCCACAAGAAGATGGTGCTTTTGTTAGGGATCAAAATTTTAGACAAACGACCCTATTTGTGAATCAAATTTTAGGGACCCACGATTGGAGTGATACGAATACCTTAAACTGGGCTGGTGGTTACAACTTTGTTTTGTCAGAAGAGCCAAATAGAATTAGAAATGAGGTAAATATTTTAGAGATCTCAGAGTCACCAATAATTCAATATGCACATGTTGGAGATTACCAACAAAGAAAATCTAGTCAAAAGATCCAAGATACTGAATACACTGGTTTTATTCAGAACAAATGGGTTTTTGGTTTAAAGGATGAAAATGACAACAATCCTTTTTCTTTGAACTATGGTCTCAATTTTAGGTATAAAGAGCGAACTTTTAAATCGCTATTTGTAGGGGTAAAAGCAAAAGGGATTAGAGGAACATCTGTAGATCAGTTATCATCAACATTTACTTCGACAGGATTTAATAATGGGTTAACCTTAAGAACCTCTCCAGCAGACAGGTTTGAAGCAGACTTATCTATTATGGCTGGTTTTGTAAATCTTGATTTTACATTAGATAATAAGATTTCTGGGAATGTTGGTCTGCGTTTTGAAAGAGATGAAATCAATGCAATTTGGGATGTTGCAAACTTTTATGACCAGGTGAATCAAAGAGGAAGATTAGGTTCTTTAAATAAAGTTTATCAAAGTGTCTACCCGAGTGTAAATTTGAAATTTGAAGTTGCAGAGAATACCTATTTACGTGTAGCATCAAGTATTACTCAAACCTTACCGGAGTTCAAAGAATTGTCTCCATTTGAGTATGTTTCCTCTACCGGTCGTGTTACGAAAGGGAACCCGGATTTAAATAAATCAAAAATTTATAATTTCGATTTAAAATACGAAATATTTCCTCAGAGAGGTCAACTTTTTTCCACAACAGTATTTTATAAGCAAATTAACAATCCCATAAATTTAACTCAAACAAGAGGGTCTTCTGGGTATTTCTTTTATGCAAATACAGGAGAAAAAGCAACGGTTTTTGGTTTGGAATTAGAAGTAAAAACAGCCTTATTAAAAAATGAAGAAGAAGAAACGGTTGTAAACATATCGGGTAATATGACTAAAATGTGGTTAGAGCAAGATTTATTAAAAGACTTTCAATACAAAGACATAACAAGATCTAATTTACAGGGAGCCTCAGATTTTATTGTAAATGGTTCTTTGAGCTACAGTAATAACCAAGAAAAAGAATTTATTGCTACAGTAACTGGAAACTATTCTTCGGACAAAATATTTGCTTTAGGATCACCAGAAGATTTTTCTAAAAGTGCCACATTATATAATGATGAAATTATAGAAAAAGGTTTTGTGAGCCTGGACCTCGTTGCAAGTAAAGCAATCAGTAAAAATTTAATAGTAAAATTAATTGGAAGAAATTTAATAAATCCAGAGATAAAACAAACACAATTGGTTAGAAGTTTAATTACGAATGAAGAAACGAGTCAAACGGTATTGTCTTATAGAAAGGGGTCTCAGTTAACATTCAGTATAAATTACACATTTTAACTAGATAACCAATTAACGGTTCCTTAACAAAAGACAGGAATTAATAAATAAACCTAACATAATATTAATAATTAGGTAAAGAAAACGATAGAATAGAGGAGTTTCTTTGTGTAAAATTATAAATTAAATTAAAAATGAAAAATCCGATCTTTAAAATCTTAAAAGTAGTAGCTTTTTTTATGGCTATCATTACATTAACAAATTGTGGAAGCGAAGAGCCAGCTATCATTATTGAAGAGCCTTCATCTGAAGTTGTTCAAAATTTAAATGCTGGAATAATGAATGGAAGTTTAGAGGAAGATTACACCCTAAACTCGAATACAATATATAACTTAAATGCGTCTTTTATTATAGCCTCAGGAACTACGTTAACCATTCCAGCTGGAACAAGAATTCAAGCACAAAATGGAGGGACAGATGTATATATTGCAGTTCTTAAAGGAGGTAAAATAAATGTCCAAGGAACTGAGTCTAACCCTGTATTTATGTCCTCAGCTTCGGGGAATTCGGGAGATTGGGGAGGTTTGACCATTTGTGGAAACGCCCCAACAACTGCGGGTGACGATGCACAGGCAGAAGTTGGAGGGTTTATCTACGGAGGATCTAATGCTGCGGACAATTCTGGATCGATAAATTATTTAGTAATCAAGGGAACAGGAGCTCAAATTAATTCAGATTCTCAATATAACGGAATCTCTTTATATGCCGTTGGTTCGGGAACAACGATTAGCAATGTATCTGTTATAAATGGTGCTGATGACGGAATTGAATTTTTTGGAGGGACGGTTTCTGTAACTAATTTATATCTAGAAAATAATGAAGACGATTCTGTAGATTGGACAGAAGGATGGAGTGGTACCCTAACAAATACCTACATATCTCACACAATTGCAGGTTTTTCTACTGCATTTGAAGGAGATAAAGTGAATGGAAATCCTCAATTTATTAATGTAACAGCAATTTCAACTGTTGGAGGAACCGCATTGCAATTTAAAAAACAATCAGGAGGGACGATCACTAATATTTGGTTAGAGGGCTATGATACGAATATTGATATGAAGGACGGTGGTGCACTATCTAATGTTCAAATAGATGGAGCTGACGCTTCTATTACTAAAGCTTATAAAACAGGAACGAAAGTAGCTGTTAGTTCTTGGACATGGAAAAATTAAAGGGCTATAATCCTTTAAAGGAACTATTGAAGAATTACATAATCATCTAATTTAAAAACTCTTGAAGTAGCATACTTCAAGAGTTTTTTTATACAATCAATAGTATGAATACAAACTATTATCAGAACCTCCAACCAACATTAAAGCCAACTCTTGGAACCAACAAGGGAGAATTCGATCCAAATAAATTCCTTCCCACTCCGGCATATACATCAATGATTAAGCCGCCCGTTGCGATGTATTTAGATCCAACGGCAACTCCTAGAGCGCCATCTGTATATTTTTCATCGTAGATGTTTGAATTTTCAATACTTTCTTTTTTTCCTGAATTGATTCCTAAAAAACCTTCCCCAAAAAAATTCCATTGCTCATTTGTAGAAAAATAATGACGGTAATATGGCGTAAACATCACATTTTCATTATATCTAAAATTGGTCTCCTGTTTTGCTAAATTAAAGAGTGCAGAAATACCAACCGAAGACTCTTCAGTAAGGTAATTTTCATAAGAAAACTCGATACTTCTGATAACCAAGGCATCTGCAATGTCTATTTTAATTTCTTGTTGAGAGTAGGCAAGTGTTGAAGAGATCAAACCTAGGATTAAAAGTAATTTTTTCATTGTATTTATTTGTAGTAAAAACATAAAAAACAGGTCCTTTGATTCTAAAATCTGTGTCCAATAGAAATACCAATTCGGGCAATACCCTCATTGTAATCACTGTCGTTAAAATTTCGACCAACACCTAATAAAAGTTCAGCAGAAAACCCTTTTTTAGAGACGAATTTCCCCCCTACAGAAACACCCATTGCAAAACCCGTTTTAAACTCTTGGCTTCCGAAACCAAAGAGATCAGTGTCTTTTGCTGAGAATAACATTCCAAACCCTTCCACAAAAAAACCTCTGGAAAATTTGTTAGAAAAATAACGTCTGTAATAGGGGGTTAAAGAATACTTTAAATCACTATAACTTGTATCGGTATTTAAAGTTGCAGAAACTCCAAATGAAGATTCTTCGTTAATAAGATTCTCGTAAGATACATCGATCCACTTTGCTACTAATAATGATAAGGCATTAATTTTTAGTTCATGTTTTTTCTCAATATCTTGAGGAAATTCAGGATTCTCCGTTTCTGTATTCACTTGAGCATAGGAGATTATACTCATAAAAAGGCAACTTAATAATACGATTTTTTTCATTTTTTTAAATTTTATTGGCAAGATACCAAAAAAACTTAAAAAACAGCCTTTAATTGGATGTTCCCGATATGAATTGTTTTAGAATTTTCACTTTTTCTCCCCACATAATTCAGATTTAAGTTTAAAAAGGCATTTAATTTTCGATTGAATACAACATTCCAGGTATAGTTTTTTCCTGCTTGAAGACCTTCTAACATTTGGTAGGCAACAGGTGTATTTGTTTCTCCTATGAAATCATTTAAAAACACATTGATATTTGCAGAAATTTGATTTTTTTTCTTTGAACGATAAAAGTATTCCAAACCAAATTTTTGTTGCGCTAGGTTTTCAAAATTAAGCAATTGATTTTTCTTGTTTTTAAAGTGATAGAAAGCCGTAAATCGGTTATTTTCATCGTATAGAAAACTAATTTTAGGTTCAATTTCATTGCTGTGAATATTGTAGTTTCTCGTGCTGAAATTTTCAGTAACTAGGTCATTTTTAGATGTTTTTCCAAGGAGTTCAAACAACCAAAAATGCTTAAATTTATGGGCTACTGTTACTTGATGCAATTTGAGGTTATTTTCTTGACTTCCAATAAAATATTGTTGCTTGTTTCTTGTTTTTCCAAAAGTATACGTTACACTGTATTTTTGCAGGTTTTTGTTAAAAAAAAGACTATTTCGAAGATTTAAAGAAAGCCCTAGTAGTTTGTCTTCATTTAAATCGAATGGATTAAAATTAAACGAGTTTCCAATTCTTTCTTGTTCATTTTCAACACTCAGAAAACTTTGATTGTAAAATTTAGAGATAATTTTTTTCATTCCTTTTTGAGATGACCAAATTTTTGGGTTTAAGGTTATCGATTGGGTAAATTTTGCTCTTTGAGTCGGAACAAACCGGATATTTGGTTTCGGTAAGCGTAAGTATGTTGCTTGATCTTGAAACTCTGCAATTTCAAATTCATCAAAATCTTTAATTCCATCACCATTATAATCTATCCAAGTATAATACCCAAAGCCAGGTTCTGTTTTGACATACATATATTCTTGTCTAGAAATATTCCCTGAGGAGGTTTCGTACACACTTCCTAAATTAATAAAACGATTCAATAGTTGCTGGTTAAAAATAATTTTAGAATTCAGCGATTTTTCAACATTGTTTGTAAACCTATTATTAGTATGTCTGTAGTTTGCAAAAACACTCAAATTTGTTTGTTCTTTTTGCACCAATTTACTTTGTATATAAAAGGTTTTTCGATCATTAATTCTAGTGAAAGTCCTTGCTTTTATACTATCATTATTTCTGTAATTAAAGCCCAGTTTTACAAAGACATTTGTACTGTCTCCAATTCCTAAATAGGCTTCGTACTCTTTAAAACGATGGCTCGTATTGATGAACTCCTGGGTACTGCCATTTTTTCTCCGATTGCTTTCATAATTTATAAAACTGCCTACCCATTTTTTATTAAAATTGTGTTCTACTGTTGCTTTTGCTCTAAAAAACGAATTATCTTCTAAAGTCGAAGTATTGTTTAAAAAACTGCTATTTAGAGATAATAATGTTTTTTTCAAGCTTATTTTAGAGGTAAATTCGTGTTTTTTTCCAGAAAAAATATCGGTATAACTTAAGTGGTTAAATCTGTATGATACCACATCATTTTTTTTATTATGAAGGAGTATTTCTGATTGAAAATAATTTTTAGTTGCGTTGTTGTTGAGTACATTCCAATCTCTATTAAATTCTATAGATTCCCAATTTTGTTCTGTGTTAAAATTTTGCTGAACAAACTCATGTGAAATGGCGCTTTTTAATTGCCATTTTTTATCGATTAAAATTTGTTCCCATTTTAATTTTGCAGCAACGGCAACATTGTTCTCGTCATCTATAGATGAAAATAGATTTGCATCATTATTGCTAATGGCTATTTCCGAATTTAACTGTGTTTTTTGCGAAAAAGCATACTCAGACTTTAGAACAAAAGTTTGTTGTTTCGAGGGAGGGGTAAGTTTAATAATAGGGTTGTATTCTCCTAGATTTGTTCCTACATATTGATATACGTTTCCAATAGCAGTCCCTCTCTCTAGTGAATAATCTCCTTTTTGTGTACCAACATTGGTAAACGTTACAAAATAGAGTTCATCATTTGGATTTTGTGAATATTCAAATACTTCTGTTATCCCGTTCATTACCTTTCTATATAGTACCTTGTTTTCATCAAAAGTGTCTAGAAAAGCACTCTCGGCAATCATTAAATCTTTATTATTACCCGCTGCAGTAAGTTTATTTTTTTGAAGGTCCGTTAAATTTTGTTGTAGCGGTTGGTTTTTGGCATCAGTTTCGCTATAGAAATAGCCACTAATATTTAATTTTTGACTTTTATAAACAGCTTCCTCGTAGGTAAGAAATCGGGTATAGTTTCTATTTGCATATTGATATTCTATTGCAATTCTCATGTCATTTGTAATCGGATATGTAGTGTTGAATGTAATTTCTGCTATATTATAATCTATTGTATAGTCTTTATTTTCGCCCCGTTCTATTTGAATTCCGTTTATGTATACTTTTTCACTTCCACGAATTATTAAGATTGCAGGGGCATTGTTTTTGCCATAAATTTTATAGGGCCCTTGATTTCCCTCTTTTCCTGTAACTCTATACCTGTTAAATTCCCCTCTTGTAATAGCTCCAGAGGCAGCAACTTCGAATTGATCACTAATCTTAGCTTCTACTCTTAAACCTGTAATTTGTTTCCGAAGAGGCATAAAGTAACTTTCTTTATTCTCTAGAGAAATATCTCCCGCTTTCACCCCCCAGTTATCGGTGAACATTTCTATAAAAATACGATCAAAATCAGTAATATTTTGAGAATATCCATTTTCTTGGATTGGAATATTTGTGTCAAAAATAGCAGCTCTTAAGCTTACTTCTTTAGATAGTTTTCCTTTTATTTTAAGATCTAAAGTAGCATTCGTTACTGCATTCTGATTGTTTCCTGAGGTAATGCCTCTTGTAATATATCCATTGGTTTGTAGGCCCTCAAATAATTTGACTTCTGTTCCTTTTTTATTGGTCGTTAAGCTGTATAATTGATCAGTATTTGTACTAGAGGTAATGATAAATTTTTCATCAAAAGGGGTGTATACTTTTGTAATAAAATCAGGAATTCTAAAATATTCTACTGTAATTTTAGGATATTTTTTTGAGTCGATTTTTAACATGGCATTGCTAAAATCTACTCGGTATTCCGACGAAGGAATTACCTTTAATAAAGAGTTAAATACGTTGAATTTATCAGGATTGATTGCGACACTATCTAGTTGAACACTGTCTTTTTCAATAAAAAGAGTTTTCATTCTAAAATCTTTAGATACAGTTTGCGATTGGGCAGTCCACCCAATAGCGAAACACAATAAAAAAAGCAGCCTATTTTGCATATATACGATAGGTATAGAACGTAAAAATAGTTTTTAAGGTATTAAAAAGAGTATTTTTAAAAAAGAGATTGTTGTTTTAGCGGGTTTTCGTGAGCGAGCAGCCATTTTTTCCGCCAAATTCCACCAGCATATCCTGTTAAAGAACCATCTGAACCGATAATTCTATGACAGGGAATGATAATTAAAAGAGGGTTTTTACCATTTGCTGAAGCCACAGCTCTGATGGCTTTAACATCGCCTAAAGCCCTACTTTGCCCTAAATAACTACTAGTTTTTCCATAAGGAACCGTTAATAATTCTTTCCAAACTTTTATTTGAAAGGAGGTTCCTTTAGGGTTTACAACCAAATCAAAACTCGCTCTTTTACCTTCAAAATATTCTTTTAATTGTGTAACACATTCCCTCAAACATTCCGGGGTTTCTAACTGGAGTCTTTCATTAGCAATGGCATCATCATCAAGAATAGAAACCTTTTGAATTCCATTTTTATCTCCAACAATTTTTGCAATACCAATCGGTATTTTACAATAAGTAGTTTGTATTTCAGTCATTAGATTCCAAAAACAGCTTTAGAGTTTTGAGTGGTCGTCGCCACAATTTCCTCGAAAGGAACTTTATAGATTTCTACCAATTTATCTATAATATTTGTAATGTATGCACTTTCATTTCTTTTGCCTCTGAAGGGAGTGGGAGCTAAGTAGGGTGCATCGGTTTCTAAGACAATATGTTTGAGGTTAATTTCATTTAAAAATCTATCAATCTTCCCATTTTTAAAGGTAGCCACTCCCCCAATTCCCAATTTCATATTGTAATTAATTGCTTTTTCAGCTTGTTCTTTCGTCCCAGTAAAACAGTGAAAAATGCCCCTTAAGGAACCTCCTTTTTCTTGTTCTAATATTTCAAAAATTTCGTCAAAAGCATCTCGACAATGAATAACAATAGGGAGGTTCTTTTCTTTTGCCCACTTTATTTGTGTTCTAAAAGCCTCTTGTTGTTGCGCTAAGAAACTGCTATCCCAATACAAATCAATTCCAATTTCTCCAAGTGCAAAGAATTTTTTTTTATCAATCCATTCTTTCACATGGGCAAGTTCTTCTAAATAGTTTTCTTTTACCGAAGTAGGGTGTAAGCCCATCATTAAAAAAACATCTTTTGGAAAGTTTTTTTCTAGTTTTATCATGCTTTCTGTATAGGAAGAATCTATAGCAGGGATAAAAAATCGCGAAACACCTGCATCTTTTGCACGTTGAATCATTGCCGCTTGGTCTTCTTTAAACTGACTAGAGTATAGATGTGTATGCGTATCTGTAATCATTGAACCTAAAATTTCTGATGCAAAATTACTAAATATTCCTTCTGCAAACAGATATTGCTGCTCGTTTTATAAAATGTACCTTTGCAAAAAAATAGTACAAATGACTTTTGAAGATTTAGGCATCTCTAATCAGTTACAATATGCGATAGACGATTTGGGTTTTGTAAATACAACCCCCATACAAGAACAAGCATTTTCAGTAGTAAGATCGGGGAAAGATGTTGTAGGAATTGCACAAACAGGAACGGGAAAAACGTTTGCATACATGATGCCTATTTTGCAAGATTTACCATTTTCTAAGCAGCAACATCCCAGAGTCTTGGTGTTGGTGCCCACTCGTGAGTTGGTTTTGCAAGTAGTTTCTGAAATTGAGAAGCTTTCAAAGTACATCAATACGCGTGTCTTAGGAGTGTATGGAGGTGCAAACATAAATACTCAAAAACAATCTATTTTGCAAGGCCAAGATATTATTGTGGCCACTCCTGGAAGACTTTATGATTTGGCATTGAGCAATGCGTTGAAATTAAAGTCTATCCAGAAATTAGTGATTGATGAGGTAGACGTTATGTTAGATTTAGGATTTCGTTTTCAGTTGATGAATATTTTTGATGTGATACCTGAAAGAAGACAAAACATCTTATTTTCAGCTACCATGACTGAAGATGTAGACGCGTTAATTTATGATTTTTTTAAAAACCCTACTAAAATTTCTGTAGCAGTTAGTGGAACTCCGCTTGACAATATTGAACAAGTATCTTATGATATTCCTAACTTCTTTACCAAGGTAAATTTATTACATCATCTTTTAAAAGACACACAGACTTTTCACAAAGTATTAATATTTGTTGGGTTTAAAAGAAGTGCCGATTTACTTTTTAAACATTTAGAAGAGATTTTTGGAAGTGAAACCTGCGTCATACACTCGAATAAAACACAAAATTATAGAATACGTTCCATAAGGCAGTTCGATGAAGGGAATAATCGGATTTTAGTGGCTACAGATGTAATGGCTCGTGGGTTGGATTTTGATGAAGTATCTCATGTTATTAATTTTGATACCCCAGATTTTCCAGAAAATTATATGCACAGAATAGGTAGAACAGGTCGTGCAGAAAAAGCAGGAAAGACGCTACTTTTTTCAACAGAGAAAGAACAAGAGGCAAAAGGCAGTATTCAAAATTTAATGGGATATGAAATTCCTGTTATAGAACTACCTGCAGAAGTTGAAATTTCTGAATTGTTAACAGAAGATGAACGTCCAAAGGAAGATCAAGGAATTTCTAAAAACAGAACCTCTTTAGAATATGTACCAGGTCCCGCTTTTCATGAAAAGAGTGAAAAAAATAGCAAAACCAATCAAGGAGGGTCTTATCGAAGAGAAATTGCAAAAAAGTATAAGAAGCCAAAAACAAGAGGAGATAAGAACTATAATCGTAGAAATAAAAAATAACAATGCAGATTTTAACAGCACAAGAATTGCATAATTTAGCAATGAATATTGTTGGGGAGAAGCTTCGTGAAATGGGATACGAGTTTCAGGCGATTAATAGCCAATTAAAAAGACACCCTCAATTTGTGTTATACAAAAAAGGGGAGCCTACTATCTTTGTGTTGGTAAAAGCAACAAATAACATTCAAAAACCAAATGAATATGATGTACTTTGGATGGAGACGTTTAAAAATCATGCCCTTAAACAAAACGCAAAAGTTTGGTTTGCAGGGGTTGGAATCGCCAATGCAGAGAGTGTTGAAAATCCTGTTTTTAAAGACCAGCCTTATTATATTGCTTTTGAAGATTTTACAAAGATCCTGGACTAGTATTATTTAATGTGATCTAAATTTTTTTTTGAAAACAGGTACTTAGACAAGGATTTAGTTCATCATGAATTTACTTATCTTCTAGTGCTTTTACTCGCTCAATTAAGCTAGTTATTTGATCTTGTTGCGCTTCATTTTGATGTTTGAGTGTCTTAATGGCTTCAATTAAAGGGGCAACGATATTACTATATTGTACCGACTTATATCCCTTTTTATCTGTATGGACTAACTCTGGAAATACTGTTTCTATCTCTTGGGCAATCACCCCGAGCTGTGTGCCATCGGAAAAGTTCTTATTGGGGAAATCATCCACTCTCCACTGATAGCTCACTCCTCTTAAGGCAGCAATTTTATCAAGGCTATTATCTAGAGTTTTAATATCTTTTTTCCAGCGTCGATCAGAGGTACTAGTCCAATGATTTGCACTTCCATTTGTTGCATGAATTACGCCATTAACCTTTAATTTATAACCTTCACAATCAGTGGTCCCAATTCCTACATTGCCATTGGTATCAATACGCATTCGTTCGGTATCATTAGTATTTAGAACCAATGACGTGCTGTTTTTAGTACCTACAACAAAATTATTTCTAAATGCTACGTTAAGAACATTAGAACCTCCTGTTCCCAGGTATCCTATAGCAGTATCTAATTCACCTTGAGTAAACAGGACTATATTATAGAGGTCATTATCGGTCTTACTGTTTTCAAATTTAGCTGCGTAAATTTCATCCTTACTCCTATCTGCGGCATCAAGATGAAAGGGGTATTCAGGGTTATTCGTCCCAATCCCGAACCTGCCAATAGTATCAATACGCATTCGTTCGGTATCATGAGTATTTAGAACCAATGGCGAGTTGCTTTTGGTACCTACAACAAAATTATTTTTAAATGCTAAGTTAAGTACATTAGAACCTCCTGTTCCCAGGTATCCTAGAGCAGTACCTGATGCACCTTGAGTAAACCTGACTATATTATAGATGTTGTCATCGGTTGCGCTATTTGCGAATCTAGCTGAGTAAGTAGAATTTCCTTTATTCTTTGCATCAACATCTAAAGTATAGATTGGAGTTGTCCCAATCCCGACCCTGCCAATGGTGTCAATACGCATTTTTTCGGTATCATTACTATATAGAACCAATGGCGAGTTGCTTTTGGTACCTACAACAAAATTATTTCTAAATGCTGTGTTAGGTACATTAGAACCTCCTGTTCCCAGGAATCCTTCAGCAGTACCTGATTCACCTTGAGTAAACCTGACTATATTATAGATGTTGTCATCGGTTGCGCTATTTGTGAATCTAGCTGAGTAGGTAGAACTTCCTTTATCCTTTGCATCAACATCTAAAGCATAGAGTGGAGTCGTCCCAATCCCGACCTTTTCATTAAATACACCACCAGTAGAGGCAGCCACAAAATCGTTCAGATCTTCCCAATTACTAGCGTTGTATACTTGAAGCACTCCTCCACCGCTAGTAGCACAATCAGTACAATATATGGTAAGTCCGGTGGCTGGGTTGTTAATAGCATCACGTGCTACTTCGGCCATTCTTGGAAATAAAAAACCTTTAGAAGTACTTTGTATTTCTAAAGCTGCAGAGGCATGTGGATTTGAAGTTCCAATACCTACTTGCGCTAGAGAGTTAAAATTTAAAGAGATAAGCATGATGCCAAACAGTATTTTACTGATTTTTTTCATTTTTTGATATTTAGGGGATTATTGAAAATAATTTTATAATTACTTGGCTTATAATATTTTAATTAAGAACCCCTTATTTTTTTAGAATCTAAAAAGTAGGAATTCTTAATTAAAATGGATTTAACTAAATAATTATGACTTTA
>Ga0209602_1002670_pt1 | contig 14360 bp, 11 predicted proteins | sample COGITO_mtgs_1205_3_FD_184810 | JGI IMG/M metagenome (GOLD analysis project Ga0209602, IMG submission 184810) | Pelagic marine microbial communities from North Sea - COGITO_mtgs_120524 (SPAdes) (version 2) | ecosystem: Environmental > Aquatic > Marine > Epipelagic ...
CATCGCTCTTTTGCAGACCATCGTCAGCCCAGAACAAGTCGTAGGGGCGATCGGGAGCACGCGCAGATCCAAGGCGGCACTCGACCTCCTGGAGGTGTCGTTGTTTCGAATTTGCGCGATTTCGGTTGAGGAACAACGACGTGCCAACGGCCCCGCCCGTAAACGTCACGAGGCCCCCAGTAGTCACATTGAGACCCTCATAACCTGCACGCCAGTCGTTCAGGGCGAGAGCTGTTCGCGTATTGACGTCCTTTTGCTGGACAGCGACCATCGCTTTGTATGTGCTCGGCGCCACAGAAATTTGGGCGGTATGATCGCTTGAAGTCGGAACAAATGTGTCGACGGTCCAATGAGGGCATTCAAATAGGAACGACTGTCCCGCGGAACCCTTAAAGTCGAGCGGAATACTCATGGCGGCAAACAGGGAAACGTTTCCAGTCGTTATTGTCACCGCCGTTTCTACGTCAAACACGTCGCTGTTTTGTGCCAGATTGATGCCCGCATTGATACGCTTGGAGAAATCGGAGTGAATCACGAACGAGAATTCGATTTCGGACTTCGGGATCGCGAAATCCTGAGCCTCGGAGCACATACCAAAGATCAGTCCGAGCGGGACAACGAAATCGGTTCCCTCAACCATTTGACGGCACTTCAGCGCGTTCTGTCTGTCAGAGTGCATAAAGCGGTCCTGTTCAATTTTGATCTGCTTCAAGGCCGGTAGCACGCAATTGTCACGGATTGCGGTTTCATCGCCAACGCCTACGGCCGCAAGAGCAGGAGCGGCCCCTGATGCCTTTCCGTCATTGGAATCTGCACCCTCGCTCACAAGCTCGTAGGGCATACCCTGTCGTGACGGATAATACCATCCGCCCATACTGGAGCACATGTCTTTGTAATTCGCCTTTGAGCGGAGGTTAAACACCGCCGTCTCGTAGACATTGTCCACCGACTGGACGACCTGACCGTTGATACGTAGCTGGGCACTTGCCATAAGCGCCAGTGGCGCCAGAGATGCCACACGACCATTGAGGTCATATGCCATCTTCAATGGAAGGCGAAGATAGCACTTGTTTGCGAGAAGTTGCTCGTAGTCCGACGACTGAACGAGAAACACGATGCGCTGACCCGCGGCAGGCGTTTCCGCGACCGTGGAGTTGGGTGTGTAAGACCGGTAACGTAGAGAAACCGCCCCATTGTTGATAGATGAGATTGCCTGTCCACCGGTCTCTTCCAAAGTCGGAGGTTCGAAGGGAGTTCGCTCTTCGAGTGTTGCCATTGCGTTGTTGGTTTTTATATGGAATTAGATTTTTTTTACGGTGGTCTATCAAGTGCTGTGGATCTTTAATTCGAGATTATCAGCCAAAAAGTTTCTCGCAGCCCCACTTTTTTGTTTCCGGTGGCGGTGTAAAATCCACAAGAGTTTTCCGTCGTAATCGAGCCCTAAGAATTCAAGTATTTCACACACGTGTGCAATCGACACCGCGGGGTAAAAAGCACCCGCATATTCGACGACATATCGACGTTTTCGCACCACAGTCCTAGAAATTGTTTCGGGACACAGCTCGACCGAATCGAAACCGACATGACTCGACATTTTTAATTATGTATCTAATTAAAAAACCAACGCAACAATGCATCAGATCGGATATGGAAAGTTTCTCGACATCGTCAAAAAACACAGGGATGAACTCTTCAAAGCCGCTAAACGGCATACAAAAGAGCATGTCAGCACACATGCAGCCAAACTGCGTGACCACTCACTACGCGCGATTTCCGACAAGCTCGGCGATTCGGAGGCGTCAAAGGTCGCCCAAAGCGCCGTCGAGGGGATCCATTCATCTTTCCAAGCCGGGCTATCCGGTTCGGGGGCGGAATTCAATGGAATCGGTGCCCCAAAAGCACTACCCTATGTCATTATGGTAGCAGCACCATCAGCGGAAGAGGCTCAAGAGGCATCGGCAATGGGTGTGCCCGACGAAGCCATTAGTGGAGGTGCATTCGCTCCATTTTCGTGGCTCAAGAAGACATCGGCAAGCGCGGTCGACAAGGCTGAAAAACTCGGCTCCCAAGCCGTGCAGGCGGTCAAAACGGAGGCTGGGAATATGCTTGAGACGACTATCAAGCCACTTTTCGCAAAATACAAGCCATTGATCGAATCGGCGGTAGATAAGGGCGCGAACAAACTCATGGACACCGGTTTCAACGAGATCGAGGCTGCACTCGCTGCAGAGGTTCCGGAGATTGTGGGACCCATGAAAGCCCTCGGTATCGACAAAAAGCTCAAAAACTGGGTGGAATCGCGAGTCGATGGCCTTATTAACCAGGGTATCGAACAATTGATGGGCTCAGGGTGGGGTTCAGGAGCGATGCTCCCAGGAGCGGGCGCTATGTTGCCTGGAGCGGGCGCTATGTTGCCTGGCTCCGGTTCGGGCCTTTACAACGTGACGGATCATATGCAACACCCGTCGCTTCGCAATAGCTTTCATCCCTCCATGCTTCGCCGTGCACGCTAGGATCCAACCGGTGTAGATGCGCTTTTGATACAACGAACGACCCCATTCATCGAGATACTCGGATTAAAACCCACGTGGACCGGTGATCTTCAACGCGTTGGCCACAAAGTCCTGGGTGCCAAATTCAAAGGTGTGTTTGCGCCGAATAATTTACCGAAAAAACGCGACGATCAACCGGGCGACATGTTTCTATGGAATACCAATGCAACGACTGGAGAACATTGGGGAGCAACGGGAGTTTTACCAAACGGTAATCGCCTTAGCTACGATTCATACGGTCGTAACAAAAAGCTCGTAAAAGATCGCAAACACATGAGCAAGCGCGATTTCTACAGTTGGACCGATCCCGACGTCGAACAAACAAAGACTTCTGCCGTTTGTGGGCCTTTATCACTCGCATGGTTAACGATTTTTCGAGAAGACCCCGAGCTCGCACGAACCGCATAAAGTCAGAGCACCAAATTATTTTTTTGTGTGGTATGTAAAAAGACATGCGTGTTACATTCCAACAATTCAAAGGCAAATGGAACCCCGATTATTGGACCGCCATTTTCTGGTTTGACAAGCTAGATAAGCATTTCTTCCTCAAGCGCGACAAAGAATCGTGCAATTGGATGCCAAAACATACCGAAGTCGAGATGCTTCTTGAAGCTATTTTACAGGTAGAAGGACCCGAAAAACGCGAGCATCTGCGAGAAAGGTTCCTTGCGGCCATTGAACGCGGCTACAAATCGGAAGCGAAATTCAACCAATGAAAAGTCGTTCGACGAAAATTGTTTTTCAATATATAAATAAAAAGTATGCACGTCCTTCAAACCGTCACTCGTCCAAAGAAAGTTACACACCTTGTGACCATTGGTGACCAAGAGCACCATTGCACCTCGGCAACACACGTTTGTGAGCTTCTACAAGGCCTCGGGCACAACGTGACTCTAGCCATAGTCTATCGGTGTTGCACCAAAGATCCACGCCGGACCTATCGCAAATTGCCTCTACCGGAAAACGTCCAGATTCGTAGGGTTTCGAAAGACGGGACCGTAGAGGATACGCCACCGGCACCACAAAGCGTATAAAAATGTATCGAATAATGTCATCAGGCAACATGTAAAAAATTTGGGGCATTAGCCGAATTTTTTTGCCCTTGCGTGGTCGGAGCTTCATGTTTACTAAGACCAACGAAATTTACCTCCGAGCAAAGGGGGTTTTTTCAACAAGCGTAGGCTTTCGCTAAGACCCCCGCGCGTTTTCGCTTGCACTATTTGGAAATCCGGCTCGTCCAATTGCACACCATTCACAATACGAGCGTCTTTACGATGGGGGCGTGGTGCCGATTCGCGTTTGGACCCCGATACCGCGTGCCACGGAATATCCAATTGCTCGTTGTGCAAATGCTCGGAAATACCCTCTTGATCGAACAAAAGGACGTCGGTCACATTCCAGTTATTTTTGAGTCCTTCAATCATTGTCGCTTGGATTTTCTCGACGGTATCGATCGGCCCGTTGTAGAACTCTTCGCGTTTCGTCGGATAGGTGACAAGCATATCGCGATATTCCGAATTCACAAACTGCAACAAATCGCGCTCGGCCTCCAATACAGGATGTCCACGGGCGTAATTCGCGCTTTCGTATCGATCTTGTTTATCGGACATAGCATCCAGTTCATTCGTAGGCATTTTCTTGGTAAATCGCGGCCTACGCGTTAGGCCCATCGCAACGACCGAAAATTGATAGGGATTCGCCGAGAAGTAATCGCGTAAGCGCGTTTTGAGTTTGGCCGTTTTTGCCGTATCGGTGCGTCCGAGCTTTATGACGTGGTAGCCTTTACTAGGATGCACACCATTGAGGCGAATGATATAGATTCCCGGTAGATCGAGAGCCCACGTGATTCGCGGATCGCTATCGTCAAAGCTCGACTTCAACGAAGCGTCGAAAAGTTTCATCTTGTGCCATGGGAAACCGGACATTGTTTTTTTCACTAAGGCTCATTTTCATTTACGGACGCCATGTCATCGTCGTCTCTCGTTTCGGGAGCCCAGATCTTAACCGCTTGGAGCCCGTTACAGACGAGGGGCTTTGTAACGTTCGGGTATTTGACGTTGAATTTCTTGTTAAAGAGTGTTATGACGTCCTGATCTAAGGTAGGCGAACTTTCCAACAACGAGTCCATTTGTGCGCGGGATACTTTGAGAAATTCGCGACACGGTTTTCGGCGGTCAGGGTTTAACGCAAGCTCGATCTGTATAGAGCGCCCCAACGAAGCCCACGACAATGCAGACATGCGGTGGCTCTCGTATAACTCTGCGTATTTCAAGAAGCTTTGTAACGTCCCCAAAATTGCGCAAAAGATGTTTACGGAACCAACACATGCCGAAAACCCCATTTGGAAGCCCTCAGGCACATAGGCATCAGCAAAATTAGCAGTCCCGGCCAAAGAGCTCAGAATGATAATTGGAATTGCAAAGTGCCGGTTTTTTCGTTGGTATTTACGCGTCGAGAACTGATGCAACCAAGCATAAGATAGCGAGACTTCACCCCATTCGCTCAGGAGGACTTCAATCTCACTCGTCCACTTGTCATTTACAGTGTCGATTTCTCGCGGTGTTTCAAGGTCCATGGTTTTATAGCTATCTCTTTTTATTCTCCCAGAGGAATTTTTGCGTCGATGGATACGGCCCACTCTGAACCTAGATACCCTGTCCAGTGCACAAGAAGGAATGAATGTGTCGATATAGCCGAGGTTTGGCGAAACAGCTCCTCCAGCTTTCGCTTGTCCATCGAAACGGTGCTTGCGAGTCGATTGATTGCGGTTACGTCTTTCGTAGGCCAAATAGCCCACACATTACAAGCACGTCGCACCGCGGGGCTAGCTTGGTTGATTCCTTGGATACATAGGATCACATCGACGTTTTTATGGGTGCTCGTCCACGTCAGTATTTTTTCAAGGCGCCGCTGTTGTTCCCCACGCAACGCATTCGTTTGGATGTCGTCAATGATCATCAAGGAGCGCTCTGTGTGTTCTCCAAAGAGCTTATCTTTCTCATGCGGACATTCTTGGACATATTCCGTGGCGTCTAAGATATTCCATTCCGACGATGGTGAATCGCCTAAGGGTGACCACACTACGGCGCTGTGGTAACCCGTGGGGCCGGCATTGAGGGCCGCCACGAAAAGCGCCAAATTGGTTTTTCCCTTGCCGGGTGTCGCAATACAACACATACGAAAGGGCCCCTTTGTCGAGAATTGCAAGGGTTGACTCGGATCTTCGGGTAAACCAAGCCCACGCATCGCATCCTTCTCGGGATTAGGTAAAAGTGGCACTCCGCCAAATTTGATTTTGCTCGCTCGCGATTCCATTGTTTTTTTAATATCCCATGTAAAAAAACACACGATGGCCGCTTACGGGACACGACAACTTACATCGATTCATGGGTATGTTTCTAAGGATCATTACCCCGGAGACGATTACAATCTTGCGCTACCTCTGTATGACAATGTCATCAACATCCTTTCGGCGTCCCAACGAACTGCACGGTTTGATACGGCGAAAATCCGCCCGGCGCCCCCACGAAACATGAACGAACGTTTTACGGGACTCCAACAACTTCGGGATGCGATCGACCCTGCAGTTAACAATGCTTCATACACTTTGGGTGAAGGCGACCGTGTCCAAAACTTCGCAAACCGCGACTTGAACCTCCTCGATTCGTTTATTATCACGCGTGCAATCCGCGCATTCATTGCCGATTTTAATGCCGGCATGGGTGGTTTTAACGACAACCCCTACAGGGTTCGGGAGCTCACAGACGTGCAATTATCACTTGATCCTGAGGGACCCGGCGGCGATTTGAAGCTACAAATCATTCTCGTCGCTAAATCGGGCGGTATGAACCGTGCATGGGACCAGCGATGGTTTCAGGGCGATGTGGCAGCTCGCCGTCGACTGAAAAAGTTCTTTGGCGACAACAACGTCGGGGCAAAGACAATGCGAGAGCGACTACGTGACCTATACAAGATGGTTACGGACTACTTCAACAAGATAGCCGACAATGACTTCACAATCGACGTGATGCGCGCAAGACCTGAACGTTTGGAACTCGAAAACGTTCGTGCGGCGCTCTACATGATTGGTAACCTTGGGCGTGTGGTGCTACTACCGACGACTCGGGGTTTTACGACGTTCATGAAGACCTACAAAAAGCTCGAAACAATGGAGGAAATGGACATTGGGATAATTCGTCCTGAGCTCATGTCGTTGATTCGCGCACTTGACCGTAACTCCTTGGAAAACATCGGTAACGCGGAAATGAACAACGCATACACGCCGATCATTGCGAGGGCCCGGCAATTGTTCCAAACAGCCGTAGAAAACCCAGAAATCGACACACAAGTGGTTCAGCGGGCTCAATTGGAGGTCATTTTCGAGAAAGACAAAAACCCTAAAACACTCGACAACTTGTCGCGCCGTCTTGCGGAAGCGATTGAAGAACTCGCTGAGCGTCGTAGAGGTATTGAAAACATTCCCACCCTCGCGGGGCTGGTCGATTCCGCGGACTATCTGCAGACAGAAGCTAACAAATTTCGTGACTTCGGTGATGTGCTCAAAAAGTCGATCGACGCGTTTACCGAGGACCAGTGGGGCGAATTTAAGCGCACAGTTTTCCCGAAAGACTACGGGAAGCTGAGCACGGCAACTGTAACACCCGATGGGGCGAATAGCGGTCGTATCCGTGTCGAAGTAAAACGGCCGAATAACGCTCGATCATGGCAACATGCAGGTGTCGGTGACCACTTTGCATTCTCAATCGACGGTGAGCGTGTCTTCGGACGAATTGACCGTGACGGCGGTGCGGCGACGCTATTCCCCATGGCGGGTCCAACTCACATTACTTTTCATTTCCCGGTTGACAACATCGTTAAACGCTACGGTAAAAAGCGTGTAGAGCTATTATTCATGAATGACGCCGACGGAACGGACCCACTCTATTCGGTAGCATCCGAAGTTGATTTGGGAAAATCCATCCCGACCGAAACTTTCCGGAAGGTCGAAGGTGCCGCGACCCCGGGTGATCTCGAAATCGAAGTAAAGTTGCGATTACGTGACCTTTACACCGATGGTCAAAGCCACGAGGGCTTCGTTCGTGAAATCGAGGCATACGTTCACAAGAACGGTGAAAAGATCGAAGATGGCATCCAGGTGCCTTTTGCGATCATCGCGAATGACCAAGTAAAGACGTTAAATGTCCCCGAGGCCGGTAACTATCAACTCACCGCACGAATGAAGACCGTGGGTGGTGATACACCGTTCCAAAGATCCGCACCGGTTGCTATAGCGGCACCCGTAGTCGCACCGTTGGCCGTCGGGACTCGCGCTGAACGTGTTAAGAACGTAGGAACCACTGACGAACACGAAGCGCTCGCAGACGAGTCCGAGGCTGATCGTGTTACGTCTACCGCAGTTGTGAACGCTAAAAGTTTAGAAATGGACGGGCATCACACGAATATCGATCAAATTGTCAAGGAAATTCGCGATATTCGCAACAACCCCGCGATGCATCAGTTACGTGATGGGAACCCGTCGTTGAATACTCCACTAATCGCATCAGCCAGGGATCGTATTCAACAGTTAGAAGCGGAAATGACACGTGCACAAGCGCTCGCTAGAAATGCCGAGAAAGAAATCACCGTCGAGTCGTCTCGTTCACTGGAGGCAACCGTAGCGCGCGAGAGTGCCACGCAAAACATCGAGACCGCGAAATCACGGGAGGTGCTTGAAGACATTCGAGAGGCTGTTGCGAAACCAGATCCGGTCACCATGGGTGATTTTTACAAGTTGTTGCAACGCCGCTCGTATAACCTACCACTATCTACGGGCTCACCAGCGACTGAAGAGTTTAACAAACTGAGTCCCGCGGATCAAACGTGGTCGGTGTCGCACAGGGACAAGTTGCGCGTATTCCTCGAAAAAAGGTCGTTGGATCGCGACGAGCCAGTAACGGGACCAGAGTTTATTCGCGTTCTACAGGAGGCAATCAGTTCCCACATGCCCTCGGCAGTAAAACAGGATCAAGAGTCGTTTAGGGCAACATCGCGCTCTATTCTACAGGCGCGCACGAAGGGAATCGGTAAACCATTCATGCGAAAAAACAAGCGTCTTCGATTGCGATTGGCTTAGGGAAAAAATCGACGCTTACTGTAAAAACGATGCACAGACGTCGCGTTCCAAAAACACCGGGGGTTGCTACAAAACGTCACCCACCAACGAGGTTACCTACGAGACGCGTGGTCGGTGGGAAAGGTCCCCCGAAAGAAAATCCGGGTATTCGCATACGCAAATTGTTGAAGATGCCCGTAGAAAAAAAATAGCTCCTTTATTAAAAAAACAAACATGGCTTCAGTCTTCAAGACACAGAAAGTGCCATTTCACATTCACTCGTCACACAACGGATTGTCGATAGCCGATGATTTGTCGGCTCTCACGATTCCGTTGGACCCGCCGTTGACACTTCCGAGCAAATATAAGGCCACGGCACAGCTGTATAACCTGTCGGCGGTGAATTCGTTCAAGAACGTCTCGGTGGCGCTGGGAAACAACACGTTCACTCTCGTCGATAACGCCCACCCAACATTTCAAACAATTGCTGCGGATACAATCTGGTTTAAGTATTATGCCGGGACGTTTGCCGATAAACAGGCCGCGGGTGCCAATTACACAGATGCAAATGTGTCGGTTGGTAAATCCGAAACACTGTCGCAAATCGAGGCAAAAATCAATACTTTGATGACTGGGGTGGTCATTGATCTATCGATCGACGTGGTGGGGGATAAGCATGCGATTTTTCTCCAAGTAACCCAGGGGACGTTCGCTATGACGTTACCTTATGGGCTCAAATTCATAACGCAGGGTGTGCTTAGCACCGCTTCTGATGGCTTCAATACGGTTCCTACTGTCGGTCACGGTCACGTGGTGCTCGACGAAACTGTTGGTAAATACCAAATTTCCGACGGCTTTGATGTCGGGACGATTGATACCGCCTTGAACTTCGAGTGGCTTGGCCAACCAACCGAGCTGACGATTCCCGATGGCGAATATAGTTTACCTGTCTTAAACGCCGATGGTAGCATAACAGCGGTTCCGTCGGGGTTATCGGACTTAGAAGCAACGATCGATGGTCTTATCGCGAATTTCACAAACAACAAAGACTCTGCTAACCACGCCTCGACTAATGGTTCCAATGCGCCATCTATCTCAATCAATACGGATGGAGTCTCGGTAAACATGACGTTGCAACTCAAAACTGATGCGTATTCGGTCGGTTTACCAGCGAAACTCGAAGAATTCCTAGGATTGGGCATCGGTAACCCAGATGGCGGCCTTTATCCCCCAGACGGGACGTCAGTATCGACAAACTATGTCGTCCCCAAGGCCCCGGGTCGTTCACCCCGTCTTGATGATTTCGCGACGTTGCAATTGCGTTCTGGCCTTGTTTCGGCGCTTAGTGGCGAAGGAAAACCCGCCGCGATTGTCGCCCAGTTTACGGTTCCACATGGGACTACAACAGGTGCAACGTTTGATATTATCCCACCGGTTCCACTTGAAGCACCTTGTCAGCTACCGAATCCGTGTAACGAATTGCGCTTTCAACTGACGAATTTACGCGGTCAACCCGCGGATGCTCAGGGGAACCATTGGTCCGCTACGGTTCTCTTGACTATTTACGAACCTTAGGGCGGCGCCTAGCGCATGATCTCCGCGTATTGGTAACCCCGAGGCACCGTAAAGCCTGGGAGATGTTTCCTTTCCGGCGATGGGTCGCGTTTTGTGGCCGTAAACTGGATTATTTTTTCGCGCTCTTCCGGCCTGAGTGTGCGAATTGTCATTTCGTCGGTCCCTTTGATGCGTTCGCGTTTTAGGGCTGTCCCGACTGCAGTGACTGTTATTTTTTCGTCGACGATTTGCTTCATGAGGTCGTAATCGACGTGTGCGTTCGCGGAGTTTAGTGTCACGCCTTTTGCATGCACCGATTCGATGGGGCGCTCTATTGTTTCGTAGTCGAGTTGTAGCGAGTCGGTGCGATTCCCAATGTATGCATTTATGGCTTTGCGATTTTCCTTCGATTTCGTAATTCGCGTGACTATGCCGTTGTGGCACGACTGTAGCTCGGTCAATTGACGGTGGAACTCATTTGATTTGATGTCTGAGTCTTTAGTGATGTTACCGACGATTGTTTCAATGCGTTCGGCCAAGTCGCGCTCGGTTTTCCGAATCGATTCTTCACGCTCCTCCGCATCCATAATTCGTTGGTATTTCATCGAATAACTCTTTGGACCGGTTCCTTGCACACCTACGATTCGATACGGCCCCGTGCTAATGTCTTCGGGCTCCCACTCACCTAGTTGGTTGCCCTCGGGTATTTCGTAACCCCCTGGTGGAACTGCATACCAAAGCGAATCGGTATCGTGCCCGAGGAGGTTGGAACCCACTTTGGTCATTTCGTCATATAGCCTAAGACGGGCGTGTGCGGTAACATGGGCTGCTAGTGCATGATTTGTCATGTATGACCCGTCGTCTTTTTCATCGAGATCTACGTAGGACACATGCATGGCGTGGTTTTCTTTGGTATCGTTGAGAACTGTCCACTGCTTGATCTCTATCTTCTTTTCGCGATTCTTGTTGAGGAGACCGTAGAATGATTTAGCGTCGCGGCAAATGTGCTCTTTGATCAAGTTGGTGCGTTGTGCAAATTTCCCCCAAAGACTGTTCAATATGAGCTTGCACAACTGCCGACGCCCGGGGTTGTAGACGCATTTTTCCGGGTCTAGATCGACGCCGTAGAGGCGTTTGTTTTCTGCAATGAATGTCGGGAGATCTTCGGGTTTGCCTTTCCATGATGATTCTTGCTTACCTTTGAAATATTTGCCGATTATACCCTTGAACAAGTCTCCTCTCTGCTTGTAGTGGTGAATTTCGTGTATTTTGTTGATGGTGTAACCCTCTCGAATTGCGCGCTGTAGCTCGACGATTGTCCATGTGCCCGTTTGATCGTGTAGTGTGAAGTTTAGCTTACCCTCGCTGTCGTATCCGGGCAATACGGGGTATAGGAGCTTCTTCGGGGGTGAGACATCGCATTTCGCGAAGCCGAATGATTTGTTGAGGATTTCGGCTAGTTCGTGCGATGCGCCCTCGACGTTTGTTTCGATGGTCGGATGGCCCCAAGGCATGTTTTTATACCACATGACTGACGGGTATAAGCTGACGATGTCGTCATAGCGGATTTTCCACCCTTGTTCAACTTGCTTCTCAGTTAGTTCGAAGCTCGCGTTTGTAATGTCTGTTCGCCCGCCAAAGAAGCCGTCCTGTGCGAATTTGCGCTCTTCTTTTGTCATTACGCCAATGGTGTCTTTTTCTAGGTGGTTCGTGCGGAATGTGCGCATTACGAAGCTCGCGATGGTCGTAACTGTCAACGGGTTGATCCCCGCCTCCTCAATGCCTGAGGCGATGTAAACCTTCATGCTCTCCGCGAGGATGTGCACATCGTTTCGACAGTAGGCGGTGCGCTCCTTCCGTAAATCCCACGGGTCGCCTTTGAGACGCTGTTTTAGATGCCACTCGTCGAATTCACGCCGATCGTCGGAAGACATTGAATCTGGGATGAAGTATTTCGCGTCTGGAATCGGTCCGACGTATGCCTGTGTCTCGGGGGTGTCGAATAGATACGGATAGTAGCCCTTGCGCACGGAAACGTCGAGCCCGAATGTTTTTGGGAACGATGAGAGCCGACCCGCGATGTGGCTCAGAGAGTCGATGAACACATTACTCTTTATCTGCATCCGCATGATCTTGGAACCATTGTGAATCTTTTTCGGGTATATCCCATATTGTTCGTGGAGGGCGTGTGATAGTAGGGGGAAATCGTATCCACGTCCATTGTGCGCTACAAAGATGGTTTGTTTCTGTTCGTATACCATTTTCGCAAAGTCGCGTAGTGCGAATTCGCCTGTCGTCATTCCGGTTTCGCCCGTGTGCAGGTTTTCCCAGTGGCACTCGTTGACAATGTGCTGATCGACCGCGAAGCTTTCGAAGTCAAATACTATGACATTGTTATCGCCGAGGTCGCCGTTTTCGATTGGTTTTGCTTCGAGGGGTTGCATGTGGCACCGGTGGTCCTCTGAGACAAGTTCCCCGCAATTTGGGCATTTCGTAAGCCCGTCTTTGCACACACGGCATTGTCCGTGCTCGTTGTAATGTTGGTCTTTCTCCTCGGGTTTGATCCAACCCTTTCTCCAATCGACCGCATGACACTCGTGACACATCCATGACGTGCCCTTGCAATGCTCGACGTGTTTCTTTGCACATTCGGGTGATTGCGCCCACTGATTGCACAACTTACAACAGAGTTCTAATTTTTCTTGTTTTTTCAATTGAATACGGTGCACGCGTAGCTCTTTGTCAGAGTTGAATTGTTCGAGACAGTGTGAGCATTGAAACTTACCTTTGCACACGTGGCCACGATCCACGCGGTATGACTGATGGCAGTGGGGGCATACTTTGTTTTTACGCTGGAGACCGTCCGGGTTTGCGATGAAGTGATAATGCGCGTTTTCGCTATCGTAGAAGATGTCGATGTCTTGGGAACCTGTTCCGCAACTGAACGAGCATTGATTGAGTGCGTTCCAAATGTGAACGGTGTATTCAGGGTATTCGGCGGTGAATTTTTCGAAATCGGCGAATGCCATTGTAGTTTTGTGATTAATCGCCCAGGCGAGTTTGGCAGCTTCTTTTGTGAATTGTTTTGCACGTCCCGGTTTGCACAGGTTCTTCCGCTTGTCGCGATTGCCGTGTAGCCTGCCGAGGACGAGACAGCGCTGACCACAAAGGTTGTCTGTGTTGTATATCTTGATTACTGATTGTTTCTTTAGCAGGTATGCGGGAACGTCAGCTTTGGACTCGCATTTGCCACCAACACGTTGCGCAAAGTCGACGTTAATAGAGTGAATATTTGCTTTGTAATACATTTTTAGCTCCTCTTTAAGCGTCTTTATCGATGTGCGGATTAACTCGGAAGTATCTCCTTCTATGTCCATAACGGGTGATGATATAACGAAATCCGAGGCCTCTTCTTCGCCGAGGGCTCTTCGCTGCCCACGTATAAACACTCTACAAGTCCGGTATTGGGGCTTGTTTTGTAGAAACGCTCGTAGTATTGGGAGATCGTTGGTATCGTCAGAGAACACATCGGGAGGTAGGTGCAAAGATGCGGTCTGGAAATTTTCGGAAGTCTCCTCAAAGTGAAAATCCCCCATACGGTCTCGTTGTTGTATGAATCGGCGCGCCCTCGTTGCGATACGTGTAGCTGCACGACGTTCCATCAACTCGCGAACGCGCTGTTCGCGAAAACGCTCAGCGGCGCGAATGTTACGAGCGCTTGCCATAACCATGTAACCCGTGCGCGGGTTGCGAATTTTTGGCTTCACAACGTTCAATTGCAACCGCGCGCGGTTTCTAGGCGTGTCTTGAATCCAATTACGCGTTTTGGTATTGAAAAGCATTCCACGTCTCGAAGGTGGTGATTCACCGAGGTTTTCTGGCGAATCGTCGGGTCTGAAGAATTGAGTCGGTTTTCTGTTCGAGCGAAGTTGGACCATGGTTCGTTGTTTTTCTTTAATGCGGGAAAAAAAATTTTGGTCGGTCGAGTGGTCGGTCGAGTCTGGGTAAAAAAAAATTGTTGATTCTAAATAAATGGTCTACATTGTCATGTTTCGCGGGGACGTTATCGGGCTATTTACGTCGCCTGTGGACGCTTGCGAGGTATCGAAGCGGTTGAATGACGCTACGGTCATAACGTGTCG
>Ga0209602_1002695_pt1 | contig 14289 bp, 3 predicted proteins | sample COGITO_mtgs_1205_3_FD_184810 | JGI IMG/M metagenome (GOLD analysis project Ga0209602, IMG submission 184810) | Pelagic marine microbial communities from North Sea - COGITO_mtgs_120524 (SPAdes) (version 2) | ecosystem: Environmental > Aquatic > Marine > Epipelagic ...
GTATCATCGAGATCTAATACATTAACTTGATAAGCTAAAGTGGTTGCATTACTAGCCGCATCAGTAGCAATAATATTGAGTTGATAATCATTATTTGTATCAGCATCTGCTGGGTTTTCATAATCCGGAGCTGATGCGAAAGTTAGAACCCCTGATGAACTTATAGCAAAGAGTCCTGAATCAGTTCCGCTTAATGACCAAGTAACACTTTCATCAGCGGTAAAGCTGGTAACAGCAGTTTGATTTTCATTAACATCACTAGAACCACTTGTTGAATCAGTAATAACTGGAGCTGTATCATCGAGATCTAATACATTAACTTGATAAGCTAAAGTGGTTGCATTACTAGCCGCATCAGTAGCAATAATATTGAGTTGATAATCATTATTTGTATCAGCATCTGCTGGGTTTTCATAATCCGGAGCTGATGCGAAAGTTAGAACCCCTGATGAACTTATAGCAAAGAGTCCTGAATCAGTTCCGCTTAATGACCAAGTAACACTTTCATCAGCGGTAAAGCTGGTAACAGCAGTTTGATTTTCATTAACATCACTAGAACCACTTGTTGAATCAGTAATAACTGGAGCTGTAGAGTCTGCAGTAAATGATACTGATGCTGTATTGGAAATATTTGAGCCATTAAGAGTACCAGATATAGTTGAAGTTGAAACAGTATTAGATGAGGTAAGAGTAGCTGAATATGAACCATCCTGATTATCTGTTACTGAGCTTAGGGTTCCTGCAGAAGCAGTTAATAAAACAGTATCTCCACCAGAAGATAAATTGAAGTCATTTAAATCCTTTAACTGCACTGTAATGTTAGATATGGATGTTCCATTAGCTAAAATAGAGGTTGGATCCGCTGTGATAGTTGATCTTGATGGAGATGCATTACTGGAAGCTGACAAACCTGAGACATATAAATTTAATGCATCAAGTAAGCCGTTTGTAGCAGCATTTCCTGAAACAGTTGAACCATCACTATAACTAAAGCCCTGAGTTGCTAGTATATAAGTTTTATCATGACCAGCTGATAATGTGTATCCAGAACCATCATCTATCGAGGAAGATGAAACAATAAGACCAATGCCTTTAAGCGTACTTCCTTGTGTGTCTCTCCAATTGACAGAAGCATCAAAAGAATATGATGTACCGTTAGAGTATCTTAAAGTAAGAGTAACATCATAATCATTACCTTGTGTGCCACCAAATGAACCATCATCAGACTCTTGAGTAATAATTGCTTCTGTTATATTTAATGTTGAAAAAGATAGCAATGTATCTGCTTTATGAGCTGTGTTTGTGTACTCACCAATAGCTCCATTTGAAAAACCCGCAACTGCAGTTGCAGCTGAAAGAGATGAATAAAAAAAAGTAGAAAATAAAACTAAGATAGAGAAATTAAAGAACTTAATTGTTTTTTTTAAACACATATATATACCAAAGAATTCTATCTGAATAAGAAAATAAAGACTAGTACAATAATACAATAATACAATAATATAGTGAATTAAAAGAGATCAAACCGCGGACCTCTTTAGAGGCTTATATAACACCCTAGCCATAACTTTAATAACTTTATGAAGTCTATATTAATTATCTCAGATCTATCTTATATAAATTTTATACCCAAAAATTGATGATTATCTCTTTCAGGTCACTATTTATTTATTAACCGAAACAGTTATTACTGATTCAGCATTATTATTCAATTCATCTTTATTAAAAAAAGTTTTCTTCATTTTCTCATCCACAAATAACTTAACTTGATCATCATAATGAGTTGATGACGAATCTTGGGTAGCACTCCCGTATTGATGAATGCTTTTGCTTTCTTGATTTCCATCATTGTCCCAAGATAAAGCAATAACCAAACCATCTCCAGCAACCGCCTTTAAAGTTCCATCATCTTGTAGTCTTCCATATACAGCTCTGAGTGTATCTGGGCCTCCCTGAATAGGTAGTTTAAGATCTCCTCTTATTAAAAAATTTACTTCCGACCACATTGGATCAATTCGTCCAAAAGAATTTTTAATCCTATTGGTACAGTCTATAAAAATACTTTTAGCATCTGATGGGTCTGTCCTGCTCATAAAAGCTAACCACTCCTCAGAAAGCAGGCATACTCCAAGAGCAGCAGATCTGTTATTAAGATTAGTTTTTAAATCCCATTGTTTTAAAATATTTTGAGCTTCTTTCAATTCATTATCATTAAAGTCAGTTTCAAGAATTTCTTTAAAATATTTTACGGACCTAGATTTCTTTGAGTAGGCATTATCAAACTTAGCATCCAGAAGATCTTTCTCGCTAAACTTTTTATCATTATCAAAAATTTCAATAACTCTATATGCCCTATTAGTCATTTTGGTTTCAATTCCAAGAGTTGGAGAATAATCATCACGATTTAAGTTGTCTTTGATAGCCGATGCTCGAAAAGGGTCTTGGTTTGCACTTACAATCCATCCCGAGTTTGGATTAACCAACAAAGGAATTTGCTCAAACGGCGTTATTTGATTCCATATCAGTTTTGAATCTGTTCCATCGACAGGTTTTGTCCAATCATAATTTTCATTTCTAAGCGGACCAGAGGTATTGTGAAGTAACATAATATTATCTTCTTTGTCAGCATAAACTGCATTGAATGAGGCTATAGCCCTCATCTTCATGGCATCTAACCACTCATCTTTATTTCTAGCCTTGTTCATTTTAAACCACTGATCTGCTTGTCTAATTTCTTCCATTCCAGCAAATCTAATAGCATAGGATCCTGATTGAGTGTCAAGAACTAACCCATGTTTTGAATATTTAGCTTCTCTGTTAAAAGTCCAACTAATTGGTCCAAATATTTTAGTTGGCAACTTAATATTTTTTGTCTCAAAATCTTCCCATTTTCCATCTAGAAAGTATTGATTCTTATTATCTGGATTAATCCTTAGCTTAAACGCATCAGTTAAATCAGGTTTATTAACAGTCATGCCCCAACCAAGGTTTTCATTAAAGCCTACAAATATGAATGGGGAGCCTGGAAATAATCCTCCCATCATATTCCACCCTTCATCGCTTGAGATATGAGCTTCATACCATGCAACTGGCCCGTCAAGAGGTTGATGAGAGTTGATAATTAGCCTAGTTTTCTTGTCTAAACTTTTAGAAGAATTTAAAGCAAAAGCATTTGACCCTGCAACCAAGCTAGCAACTTTAAGAGACTCACCTCCCTTATCCATTTCAAAAGAACTAAGCTCTTCAGGCATGCTCATTAAGTCTTCAATGGCATCAACAACTCCAGCAAAAAATAAATTCTGTATTGCAAAGCTTACTACTAAGTCAGTTTTATTTACTGGATAGTAATCTTTTGTATCTTTATTTAGATTTAAAGATAGCCAATAATTTAATCCAGCAACAAAGCCCTCAATAACATCTTTAACTTCCTTTGATAAATCAGTCTCATATCTCCTCTCAACCAATTCTCTATATCCCAAAGCTTTTATCAGATAATCGGTAATAGCTCCCTCTTTACCCCTTTTGAGTCCAGAACCAGCCTGAGCTAAATCAATTGTTGCTAAGATATTTTTAATATCATCTTCAGCTTGGGCATAAGCAAGACCAAAGGCCGCGTCAGCATCAGAAGAGCCATGAATATGTGGCACTCCATATATATCTCTTGTAATAGTTGCTGAATATTTTATTAGGTTATTTTCAGCTGATAAGTCTGCCCCTAATAAAAATATTATTGATAATAAAAGTAGTTTTTGCATTTCTAAATCATGCCATAACAAATGTTTAAATAATACCTGCTATTTGATGTACATTTGCAGTTGAGACTGATGAGGATGATAACTAAGCCTTTAGAAGTGCTATGGATATGTTAGATCAAATAGCTGCTTTTAAGAGAGACACCCCAGGATTTGAATTGAAGTAATACCTAAAATTTAAATTGAAATTTAAGCCCAAGCTCTCCGTAAGGTTTGTCAAAGTAATGTTCTGTTCTTTGATTAAAAGTTATAGGTTCAAAGCCTATAAGGTTATTTAAATACGCATCTCCATAAAATAATAAACTTAGATTTTGAGCATTAAAATCAATGCCTGCTCTTAATCTAAAATTATATTCTGGAGTATTTTTGTATTCCCTATAATCTGAAAATTGCAGTAATACTAAATCGTATTGAGCTATAAAATTAAAGTTATAGATGGAAATAAATTTTTGTTTTATTCCTAAATTTAGTTGTGAGGTATTCCATTCCTCTCTTTGAGGGAATCTTTGTAAGGTATTGTTGAGCGCATCACCTAAAGCAACACCATCTATTGTTAAATTTAATTTATGTTCTAAATTAACTTGTATTTAAATAATTGTAAATACTTATTAATGATTGAGCTAGGCGGGATCTAACTCAGCTTTGAGCACCTTCGCAGCAAGATTCATTTATTTGTGGAGTTATTGCTACCCCTCATGCTGAATATCCCGATAACATGGCACGATTGTTCTCGCTACGTTCAGTTCGATTGGTAGTAATGTTAAGCAATATGGTATCATTTTGTTAGAACAGATTCCTTTTTTTGGCTTACTTATTTATCATGATAGAAACAAAAACATTTTCACCAAATGGCTTTAATAGCTTTGCTATACAAGCTTATCGTTTAGTGTTTGGTCGTATTTTACCACAGTCATTGTTTCGCGATAAAATACCTGCTGAAGTAGATCGCAAGGCAGTAAAGGGAAAGTTTGATTTAGAAATTGTTAGTCACTGTTGGGGTTATGCCAACATGTTAACCTATCAATTAAGTTCGTTTGTAAACTATCCACCAACAAAACTAAATTTAACTGTGACCGTTTTTTATGCTGAAGAAGATACTAAAACAAAGGCTACATTGGACTTCTTTAGTCAAATAACCATGCCAAATATTACTTGGAATTTTCACCCACTTTCCAAAGGAAAGCTCTTTAGACGTGGCATAGGCCGAAATATGGCTGCGCGGTCAACAGAAGCTGACTGGATATGGTTTACAGATTGCGACATTATCTTTTATGAGAACTGCTTAGACTCACTCGCCGATAGTTTACAAGGCGAGAAAGGTTTATTGTTTTTTCCTAAAGAAGAAAAAATCACTGAGATGTTAAAAGATGATGACCCATTATTGTCAAATGATGCCCAACCACAAGTTATCGATATAGAAACAGAAAATTTCAGTTTATACGAACGTGATAAATCCCGTGATAAAGCACGCGGCGCATTTCAAATTGTTCATGGTGACGTTGCTCGTGCTATCGGTTATTGTGAAAAACTTTCAATATTTCAAACTGAATCTGACCGTTGGCGTAAAACCTATGAAGATACCGCCTTTCGCTGGCTACTTGGCACTGATGGTGAGCCTAAGCATATTGATGGTGTTTTTCATATTCGTCATGTTACAAAAGGACGTTATACTGAAAATTCTCAATTGTCTAAAGTGCGTAGTAATATCCGTTTAAGCCAAAAATAGATGCCCTTGAAGATAAATCAAGGGATATTTATTTTACTAAAAGTCTTACCTAACTTGAATATTAAAATGATATGAAACTAGACTAGGAAGCATGCTGAAAAGATTAAAAATAAAAATATTTTATTTCAGTTCGATTGCTTCGAATCGAATTTTGTTTTTTAATAATTATTCTTAGTATTATTTGGATCAAAATTGTTACATGGCATACATACAACAAAAAGCAGTTAAGTCCCACATCATGTTGTTTGATGCAGGCCATTTCCCTGTACCTGTTCCAAAAATATTTACGGGTCAATATTGGAAGACACAAAATGCCATAACAGGACAGTCAACCGGCCGTGGCACCACCTACTTTTTTCAACATAACAAAAATGAATATGTGTTACGGCACTATCGTCGCGGTGGCTTGATTGGAAAAGTACTAAGTGATCAATATATGTATACAGGTATTGAAAAATCACGAGTATGGCAAGAATTTAAGCTACTACAGCACATGAAAAATATGGATTTAAATTGTCCAACTCCGATCGCAGCGATGTTGAAGAGGACAGGCTTATATTACCAAGCCGATATCATTTCAAAAAAAATTTCCAGCGCTAAAGACTTGCATCATATTTTACTAGCAAAGAGCTTAACCGCTGATGTATGGAAAAAAATTGGGCAAACCATTGCCAAATTTCATTATCATCAGATTTATCACCACGATCTAAATATCCACAACATTATGCTCGATATAGAAAACGAGGTTTGGTTAATTGATTTTGATAAATGCGGAATTAGACAAGGCAATAATTGGAAAAACTCAAACATGGTGCGTTTAAAGCGATCGTTTGAAAAAGAAAAACGATTACGTAATATTTATTGGCAACTGGCCGATTGGCAAATACTAATATCTGCCTATAACGAAGCGGCAATGGCTAATTAAGTGTTATTAATTTTTTAAATAAATTTTATCTATTTTTGAAACTTATTCTATTCCACTGTCCCCAATAATCAACAATTCTAATTTTGACCCTGTTTCTAGATAAAGGTTGTCCATTAGATGGATTAGAGATATCAAGATATGCATCATGACCCCAATCAAAATGATTATCTAGAACCCCAGTTACAGTAATACATGAACTAGTTTGAGCCACATCAAAAATAACGGTATCTGATGAAAGCTCAAAATCATCTGCTAAAGCACCCCTTCCAGGTCTCTCGCCAGGAGTAAAACTTAATTCAAAAGAAGTGGCACTCAGATCTCCAGCAGCAGGTCTATAGAAGCAGAGATTCTCGGTAGTACCTTCATGAACAATAATATCATTTACATTGATGGCATACTCAGGCTCAGTAGAGACTTTAAAAGTACCTTCAATGATATCTACAGTATTCCTTGCAAAATCAACAAGTGAATGTCCACCAGTTCCTAGATCTAATTTATATGTATATTCACCACCCTCATCAAAGAATGATTGTATACCATCAATTTTATCAGCAACTTTTGATATCAAGCCTAATACTTTTAATTCCAAAGTCTCAGGTTGTGCTAATGGTGATTGGCCGGATACCTGGTCTTCAATAGTAATTCTATCCAGGTCTCCATTCGTGATATTTCTAGATATAGTAATGTCACCCTCAACATATTTTGCAACAATAACTGCATCCTCTTTAATTACAAATGTCTGAATAGCAGTTCTGTTTACTGGATTTTCATAATCACCTTGAGTTGATGAAACCTCTAATTCAAATTCAATTGAGAAATAAGCCTCACCAACGTCTGCAATAGTGTCAGTGCCCTTGTATAAATATAAGGCTACTGGGATTGTGCCTGAAATTGAATCATCAGGATTATAATAAACATTAGCGGTCACAGGATTTCCGTTAATTCCATTTCTGATAAAGTCTTTTAAATTGTTTAAATTAAGTTCTGAATTATTCAGAGACAGATTTAATGTTTTAGTGGAGGCTTCATAAGTTGGATAAACCGGAAGTGTTATTGGTCCTTCGTTATTATAATCTACTATTTCTAGATAAGATTCTGCGATTCTTCCTAGAACACTAGTGTTAGTGGGCGCTGTTGAACCATATACTTCTGAGTCGAAAGTTACCTCTGATTGAAGTCTAGCAAAGAAAGCATCTCTCGCATCTTGACCATATAATCTATTATCACCAAGAGTTTCTGGATCCCAATACATGTCGTTTCTTGGGAATGTGCCCATTTCAAAATAGGTAATATATGGATCATGATGATATTCAAATAGAAGATATTCTTCACCTACAAATTTTCTTCTGATTTCATCAACTTGAGAATAAAAAGTAGGTAATTGTGACATTTCTAAAATAACATCAGCTGGGTCAATGGTTAATCTATTGGCTACAAAATCAAATGGTGGCTCTGAAACAACACCAGACCTTAAAACATCAGGAATATAATAATTTACCTGAATACTGTTATCGTTAACAGATTGATCAAAAATTGTAGCTACATTTAATTTTGGATAATAATATTTGCGGTAATTGGAGCAGTCAAGCTGCATATATCCTTGTGAGTAGGAACTATAGTGGAAATTTTTAAGCTTGTTGTTTCCGGTAACTTTGAATTGTATATCATCGGTACCTTGGCATTCTCTCGCTCGACTTCCGCTTTCTTGCCAGCCAACTGAACCATCTCTCCATGAACGAGAATCGTTAGAATAAACTGCTAAGCTTCCTGCTTTTAACCCTGCTATTGAAATATCATTATTAAAGAAGTTTGATTGTTTACTATATTGGGTTGAAGTATTTGCTACATTATTTAATGTAATGTCTGTAATATCACACCCTACAATATCTGTAGCACTGCAATGCTCTCTTGAAAGAACTCCTTCGTTAGAAATATAGCCATTAGAAGCACTCAGCTCTTCTGTCTGATACCAGCCTGCTGAATTTCTTTCTGTTTCATACCTTGATGAGAAAGACAGAGGTAATTTATCATACCCTTCATTGCCAAATATTATATCTAGGGCATCACTTGAAAGAGCTACATTTGCTCTAATATCTTTTTCAAACCTTTCTGTTAAGAAGTCAGATACTTGATTGTCTATTTGCTTGAGATATGGGAATAATGACGCAATATTTTGAGCAATAACTTCAGTAACATTGTCAGCTGGGTTTACAATAAAGTCACTTAATAATGTTTGTTTATCAATTCCAAAATTTGTCTCAATACTTGTATATAAGTCTTCAAGCGCACTTGTAATATTGCTAGCAACATTATCACCAGCAGATTCACATCCTTCTGCCACAGTTAAATCTTCAGTGAGGCTTGAATTAGATTTACCTTCCAAAATTGCATTACCCAATAAAGAAGTAAATGGAGAAATAATTATTGAGTTTACACCTGTATCATTTATTGAAGGTAGCACCATTTGATATGCATTTTCTACAACCCCAAGAGTTGAATCGATTGCTCCAACAGGAACATCAACAATTATTGGTCTATTAGCAAGACATTGATATTGGCCTTCATTGTTGACGCCTATTGCAAATTCACCATCAGAGTTAGTCGTACCACTGAATTCACCTTCGTCAAATTTAAAATTGAAATTCTGATCAATAAATACATCAGCTCCAGAGAGATATCCATCAATTGCCGTTCCTGTATATACAAGACCAGGTTCATAATAGACATCAAACCCCCCCTCATCCACTCCATAACCACCTGAAGTATCGTATGCTAGATTATCGAATATATCGTAAAAATATCCAGTAAATACTCTGTATGCACCTGGAACAGTTTCCATTGGAATTATAATACTTGCTCTATAAGTTCCTTCTGTTGCATCACCTGAAATTAGCTCCCATGGCTCAGAACCTTTAATATTTACTGCACCATTTATTTGATCGACTTCTGGAGTAGGAAGATTGCTAAGATTTACTCCTGTAGTGTCAGAGACTGTAACTGTAAGTGTAATAGTTGCATCTGATATGGTTACATTTGGTGTATTTGGACTAATTGTTACACCAGAAACAACAGGAGAAACTCCCTCTGTTAGACCAATTATGGTAACTCCACCATTTCCCGAACCATAATCAGATAACGAATATGCTAAGTTAGCGTATATATCATAAAAATATCCTGAATATACTGAATAGATAGTGCTAGGGGCTGAGGTTGAAATAGTGAAGCTTGCCTCATATGTACCATCAGTATAATCACCTGAAGTTAAAACCCATGGACCATTAGCCTCAATAGTAAGATTACCTGAGTTACCGTAAAGTAAAGGTGTTGGCAATCTATCACTATCAACACTTGAGTCATCTGTAACTCTAGCTGTTAATGTCAATGTTTTTGATGATTGGGTAACATCTATTGTCGTATCACTCAAGGTTACAGTTTCTATAACAGGTACGTTACCTTCTCTATTTGAAATGATAGTTAATCCACCATCAGATGAACCATAATTTGTTAATTCATACTTCTGATTATTGTGAGCATCATAAAAAATTCCTGAATACATTGAATAATCTGCCGCTGTCGCATCTGTAGAAATAGTAAATGAAGCTCCATATACCCCATCATATTGATCACCCGCTAATAAAGTCCAACTTCCACTAGCAGAAATTGTGGTATTTCCTGAATTAGCATAAAGTTGGGGTGTATCAAGTCTAGATAAATTAATTCCAGAAACATCAGTTACTCTTATTACAAAAGTAACATTTGCAGAATCAAGCGAGACATCTACTTCTCTTAAGCTAGGTTCAAAACTAGACAAATCTGGAGCATTTCCTTCAACAACAACACTAAATATATTATCTTGAACCTGAGTTGTTGTTTGTCCTTGCGAATTATAGATTTCGCCCGTATCAATATTATAAGATCCCTCTCTTAAATTTTGAGGAAGTGTTCCTTGAGAACTAAGAGTTCCTTCATTTTGATCTCCGCTTAAAAGCTCCCAATTAGATAAAGTTAATGACTCTAAAGCCCCTGAATTATTATTAGAAGGTTTAATTCCAGAATCAAGATCATAGTTTGATGGCATTATGAGTATGCCAGATGATTGATTTGATTGACTATTGTAGCTAATTGATGGAGCTGGTAAATTTGATAAAGATATTCCATCATTTGTTGAAAAATTCATTATCAGCTCTAATTCAAAAACATCATCCTCTAAACTAATTACATTAGAATTTGGAATAATTGTGCTCAGTTGAATTGATGTCGGTTCCCCATCACCCCCATCACCTCCATCACCACCCCCAGTGGTAAAGACAGAAATAATTTGTGTTGACTCATTTACTCCATCAGAAGCTGTAACTATTGCTGAATATGAGCTTTCAGTTGGGGATGATGTAAAGGATAATGCTCCCGTACTTGAATCTATTTCTAAATAATCACTTTCTATTGAAAAAGTAACAGTATCTCCCTCTGGATCAGAAGCTTCTACACTACCAATAGTTTCAAATTGAGCATTGTAATTAAACCATCGTGCTGAAGTAATAACAGGAGCTTTATCATTAGCATTAGTTACTGAAACCGTTACTGATTGAGTTGATGAATTAACCCCATCAGATGCAACAGCAGTAAATGCATAACTAGATCGAGATTCATAATCTGGTGCTTCTCTGAAACTTACAACTCCAGTAGTTGTATTAACACTAAACGGGGATGCTCCAAATCCAGTGATATTGTAAGTAACAGTATCTCCATCAGGGTCACTAGCAACAAGAGTTCCAACAGTAGTAGTGTTCTCAACAACTTCAAAAGCATCTTCTGAAGTGAACTCAGGAGCATTATCACCAACTGTTGATGAGTTATCAGAGGTGGAATCTGATTCACTAAATGCTGATGCATCAGACGCTGATAAACCATGAACGACTGAGACAGTTGAAGGTTTATTTGGAGAATATCCTATAAAATTTGAACCTCCATTAGGTCCAATATTTACTATCTCAAGACTAGGTAAATCATCTACTGATCCTAAAGTTAAGGTATCACTGTATTCATTTGCTTGTTTTAAGAAGACTACACCAAATGCTGGTTTTGTGAGGTAGTAATCACCTGTTTGTCCTGAATTTTGATATAACCTACCTGTAGTTTCACTTGGCCTGATAACAAACTTTGAAACCCATGGTAATAAACTTCCAGTGTCTGGATTAATACAGTCTTCAGTAAATTGACCATCATACACACAACCACCAGGAATACCCCATAACTGGTCACCGCCACCATATTGAAGTCTAAGCTCTTTACTAGCAAACTCCTGATATCTATCGGCATCATTAGGAGCTGTGAAATAAACGCTCATTGGTCTACTAAAGTTAACTAGTCTGCCATATGAATCTATTAAACCTCTAAACTGATTCCAGCGTTGTGGACCTGTTACCCATTGGTAATATTCTGAAACAGCACCGCTGTATGCAGGAGATGTGCAGTAATCATACTCTTGAATATCACAAGTTAATTCACTTAACGAAGTAACTAAAGCACCACTATATGCGCCAAAGCCAAATTGAGAACTAGATAAAGCAGTTAATACTTCGTCTGATAATGTTCCAAAAATAGCATCACCACCATCCCCAGCTGTATAAACATTAGTTTCAGAATTAATATTATAAGTAATAACATTTTCAGCCGAAGTGCCAAAAGTATTGTAATTGGCATAAGGACCCTCATTAGGTGCTTGAGAGCCATCTCCTAGTGCATCTGTTAAAGCTGTAATCTTTGTATAAGTTGGGCAATTTTCAACACAATAAAGCGTAGTAGGAAAGTTGGCAGGCGAAACGTCTGATTCAATTTCTTGAGTAGTCAAAGCTCTTGCTGGTTCTCTCATTGCATCAACTGAAATACCAAGTCCACCAATGCCGGGCATATATCCAAAGATACCCCACCTTGAAGAGTCACTTAAATAATCAGTCGAAGTAAAAGAAATTTCTGTATCAAGAGGTCTTTCATAACAGCCGTCAACAGCACAACTATTTTTACCTGTTAGAGTAAAAGTATCTGTATCAGCATCATAATTCATCTTATATTCAGCTGATTCTGTTATGCCTAATGATGAGTCACTAGATAAAAAAGCTACAAAGTTTAAACCACTTAGACTTGCTAAAGATTTCTTAAGAACTTCTTTTTTAATTAATTTTCCACCTAGAAAATATGTTGTGTATTCCAACCCGTTTAAAGATGAGTCATCATCATCCCTTACAACAGTTAAACCTGATGTTAGTGAACTTGTTGTCTCATTGTCAAAATGTAAACCATAACCATCAGCAAAACCGTATTGGTTATTATATTTGACTCTGAAACCTTTATTAGGCAAGTCAAATTTTTCACCAGTTTCTGAGTTATATAAAAAATATCCAAATACTTCTTTCGTACCTTTTGACTCATCTGTTAAATAGCATTTCTCTGGTACATCATTTATAGGTAAACCATCTTGCATTACTTTTTTTCTACAAAAAACTGTTTCGTTATATGCAAAAACATCTACTCTTGTTGACACTATAAGACCTGGGTTACCTTCATCATCAAAACCAAAATCAGCTGAATACCCGGTTACTGCCCCATTACCAGTATCACCATCGCCTAAATTAATTACAGCTTTACTCACTAGGGTTTGGCCACCAGAGGGATCTGTAAACTCTTCGCTATATGTAAGCTTAGAACCAGATGCTTGTAAGTAACCAAGAAAGAAGTCTTGGGAAGTCTCAAGAGTTGTTCCTGTAAATCTCATTAGAAATTCACCAAAAGGTGCTTCATCTGAGACGCCAGCAGTTGCCTCAGTATATGTGTAAATCATCATTCCTTCTGCACTACTTTCTGTTTCAGGAACCCATGCCTTTACAATCATTGGATCTGACGTTGATGCCCTAGCAGCATTAACAACAACTTCTGTATATGTTATAGCTGTACTTGATGAATTTGATGATGATGATGCTGCACCACCAGAAGATTGTGGGCCAGATGAAACTTGTCCAGCTTCATCACAAGCTGCTTGATTTACTAATGCTAAGTAATCATTACCTGTTCTAGTAACCATTAGATCAGGTCTTAATTTTGACATAAAACAAAGAATCATCCTTGGTTGACCCAAGGTATCGTTTACTTGATCACTTAATGAAAAATAGGGTGTATGCTCAGCATAATCACTATCGGATGGAACTTCAGCTAAAATAGGAAGTGATAATATTAGTAATGCTAAAAACTTCTTCATGATTCCTCGCTTTGTGTTTCTACTAGCTGCACACTTTGTGGTAGTACTATCCCACCAATAGGATCATCATCTTCGTCATTAGTTATGTTAACTGTGATGTTTTGAGTATTTGAATTAACTCCATCACTGGCTGTTACAGTAGCTGTATAAGTTGCTTTAGTTTCATAGTCAGGAGCTGATACAAAAGTTAAGACTCCAGCTGAAGTAATAGCTAATTCAGTTCCAGAGATACTGAAGGTTACTGCATCACCTTCTGCATCAGTTGCTGTTACCGTTCCAATAGCTGTTTGATTCTCAGCAGCACTGAAAGTGGCTGATGAGGTAAAGACAGGTGCTACATCATTTACGTTGGTAACATTAACGGTGATGTTTTGTTGAGATATATTTGCTCCATCTGTGGCTGTTACAGTAGCGGTATAAGTTGCTTTAGTTTCATAATCAGGAGCTTCAACAAAGGTTAGAACTCCTGCTGAAGTGATTGCAAGCTCATCTCCAGATATGATAAATGTTACTGCATCACCATCAGCATCAGTGGCTGTTACCGTTCCAATAGCTGTTTGATTCTCAGCAGCACTAAAGGTGGCTGATGAGGTGAAGCTTGGATTATTATCATTTACGTTGGTTACATTAACGGTTA
>Ga0209602_1002701_pt1 | contig 14270 bp, 7 predicted proteins | sample COGITO_mtgs_1205_3_FD_184810 | JGI IMG/M metagenome (GOLD analysis project Ga0209602, IMG submission 184810) | Pelagic marine microbial communities from North Sea - COGITO_mtgs_120524 (SPAdes) (version 2) | ecosystem: Environmental > Aquatic > Marine > Epipelagic ...
AATGCACATAATTAAATTGATTTTTTTTCTATACTTGGATAATCATCATACAAACAAATAATATTTATCAAAATGAAACCTGTTCACATTGAAACCATGATAAAATCAAACAAAAGATTACAAAAAGCAACCAATGGTTGCTATTCAACTTACGACAAATGTCGCGCTACTCGCCCATTCATTCTGACTATTTTAAGAAATTACGATGATTTGGAAGGTGATATCGAATGGTCTGATTTTTTGCGAGTTGCTTATACCAAAGCAACCAGTGATTTTCTACCAGTGTTAGATGTCAGAATTTCTGAGTTAGACGGGTTGGAGTCATCTCAACGCGAAGGGAATTATCTCAAAAAATTCAGAAAAAATCTACTGAAACTCAAGAAAAAATGCGAAGATTCAAGCATTGACTACTACAATTATCTCCCAGGAAATAAACTCCCTCTCGATGTCAGAACGCACATTATCGGATTCATTTCTATGGCCAATTAAAAAAAAAACAAAAATCTTAAAAATACAAATGCACATAATAAATTGATTTTTTTTTTCTATCAAGAATGATAAGTATCCCACATTAAAATATGCCTCAACAATACTCAGTTTCTCGTTCACAAGAAAGAACCATCGCTATGTTGCGTAGAAAATTAAGAAATGCTGAAGAAAGTTTGAATGAAATAAAAATTAAGGTTGTTGAAATTCTTCATTTTGTTGAAGATACAGATGTTAATGATCAAGGTGATGTTTTATTATCCAATAATTTTGTTATTTGTAAATCCAATGAAATTTTAAATACTAACCCAGACGATGAAATGCAACCCGATGAAAGTCGGGACCATACCGGTTCTGAATATGATTCGGAAGATGGCTCTGATTCGGAAGATGGCTCTGATTCGGAAGATGGCTCTGATTCGGAAGATGGCTCTGATTCGGAAGATGGCTCTGATTCGGAAGCTGGCTCTGATTCGGAAGCTGGCTCTGATTCGGAAGATGGCTCTGATTCGGAAGCTGGCTCTGAATATGATTCCGAATGCGAAACCGAATGTGAAACCGAATGCGAAACCGAATGCGAAACCGAATGCGAAACCGAATGCGAAACCGAATGCGAAACCGAAGAGGAGAACTTCGATGATGTTGTGTCCGCTCCGGATTATGATTCAATGCCTGCTCTGGAAGGCGATTCGGATTATGATTCAATGTCTGATCTGGAAGGTGATTCGGATTATGATGGTAATAATGTTTTCAATTATGATTATACGTATTTAAATAATCAAACCCATAAATTTGAAAATATATACATTGATGGTATACATCATTACCACGATAAATACGGTGATGTCACTGGTTTTGCAAATTTGTTATTGGTATTTGATAGCAACCAGGATCTTGAAGCCGTTGACTTTTATAATCCAGATTTAGAAATTGAAAATACACTTCCTATTGAAATTTAAAAAAAAACAAAAAAACAAAAAAAAAAAAAAAAATAATTTTGGAATAGATATAAAAATACATTATATTACACCTATAAAAATAAAAGAAATAAACCAATATAAAATATATATAGAAGGATTTTCAAATATTTTAGAATTAAATAATATTAAAAATTTTATAAATTGTTTTTTTAATACATATACTTTGTTTTATAAACAAAATATAGAAAAATATGAAGAAAAATATAAAAACTTTTCAGAATTATATAATGATTTTTTTAAATTAATTCAAAACAAAAATAATTCAGAAATAAATGCTTTAATTGATGATAACCGTAAAATAGAACAAAAAGCACACAAAGAAGTAACAGAAGATATAGATATATTTAATCTATATGATATTGATCATGATTATGAGCCTGACGATGATGATGATGATGATGATGACGATAACGATGAAGATGAGAATGACGACATTGAACAAAATAATGATGAAAAAGAAGATAGTCAGAAACCTATAGATAAATTATTATCTCAAGAAAATTACAGTGACATAAAAAATCCTATATTAAGAAGATTATATAATAGAGATATAAATTTATTTACTTGGGATAGTGATCCTAAATATGCAAGAAGATGTCAGTCGTCGAGACAACCCATTGTTATATCAGATGATGAAAAAAAAAAAATAGAACTTGATCCAGATGCATTTAAAAGATCTCCGAATTCAATCAGTTGTAGTAAACAAGATTTATTAGAGAATCCTAAAAAAGATTGTAATGCAATAAAATGGGGTAGTTCTCCCGATAATCAAAACTGGTATATTTGTCCACAAATATTTGATTTTGAAGATAATGTTACAGTTAATTTTAGAAATATTGAGTACGAAGGTTTAGGCACACTTGATAAAGATAAAGAAGCTGCACAAGAAAAATATGGAACAGAATACGGTAAAAAAGTTTTTTTGCCTAAAAATCCATTTAATTCACAATGGAGAATATCATCCGATTTAGTTAATGGTCGATACCCAGATATATTAGAATTTGGCCCTAAATATAAAGGTCAACCTCTTGACATACTACAAAAAAACCAAAGTATTCATATAATTGATGAAGATAATCCACATATATATCCTGGATTTTGCGAAGGCTCTACTAATGATAAATATGTTCCATGTTGTTTTGTCAAGCCTAATAGAAATATAAACAAAGTTTTTGGTTTAGAAGATTCTTCACTAGAAACAAATGAAAATTATATTTTAGGTGATAAAAAAAATTTAGATGAAGATCGTATAGGTATATTAAAAAAACCTTTTCCTGATAATTTTTTTAACGAAGAAAATAAATGTCTTCCAGGACCTACTATTAATGAAAAAATTTCTTGTTATTTAAGACAAGGTATTAAAATTTCTCATAATTCTTTTTTCTCTTTATTAGCTTCTTATAAAGTTCCTAAAGAAACTGATATTCATGTGATAAATTATATGATCAAAAATATTACTGAAAAAAATTTTAAAAATTTTAACAATGGAAATTTAGAATTATTATTTAGAGATAATTTAGCAGGATATCCATATAATATTTCTTCATTACAAAATTATTTGGAATACATATTATCCGATGAAAATAAAGATCATAAATTTTTCATAGATTTTTTAACTCGCCCTAATTCTTATTGTAGTCAAAAAGGATTAATTTTAATTATTTTAGAAGAAAAAAATAAAAAATTTAATATATTATGTCCATATTTTATGAATATTGATTGGTATAATGATCCAAATGTTGATATCGCTATTGCACTTAAGATAGGAACAATGTATCAACCTATTTTTCTTTATGATAAATCAAAAATACCAAAAAAAACATTTAAAAAAAATACAAATACTATTATAAATTATTTATTAGAATTATTAGTTCAAAACTGCAAAATAAATCTAAATCCACTTTTAAATAAAGAAACCCAAGATAAAAGTTATGATTTTGACGAAATAAAACAAAAATTAAATTCTCAAAAAAAATATATTATATCTAAATATTTAACAGATGATTATAATAAAATTGTAGCAATTTATCTTACTAATAAATTAATTATACCTTGTAAACCATTTATTAATACTGAAGATGAAGAAAACTATATTGATATCAATTCAATTATAGATAAATTAGAGCTTCTAAATCCATTTGACCTATATATAAAATTAAATGAATTTTATAACGATACAGGCTTAAAAATTTTAGTTATTAGGAAAATTATTGATAATAAAGAAAATATATCTGGTTTAGAATTAAGTAGTGGTCATATAATACCCGTTAACAAAAAAATTAATATAAAAGAATCTGACCAATACTACAATAATTTAGAAACTTTTAAAGGATATCATAATTTTGATACTAAATTAATTGAATATCAAAAATTTATAAATGATAAATTTTTTATGAAAAAAAACAATATTATTGATTTTTTAAAAATCATTAATACTAAGTATTTAACATTAGATATTAGTATAAATAAATTATATGTAAAACATAATAAATTATTGGGATTAATATTGAATGATATTTTAGTAGAAATAGAACCTATTGACGTTAAGGATATACCGAATATACTTATAAAACACAATGATACCGAAATTGAATTAAAAAGCATAAAAAGAACTGAATCTGATGTTTTTGTATCTGATTATGAAAAAGCATTAAATCAATATTTTGATTTATGGAAAAAATCTAATTATCTTATTAATGTTAAACCTATTAAAAATATTGTAAATAATAAAAAAAAAATTATAGGATTTATTTTAGAACAAGGTCAAATTGTAAGATTAAATTATGAAAACTATAAATTAATCTATGATAGAAATAGTAATAATGAATATTTATTAAATAGTATTACAGATGCTGATTTTTATACAAGAATAGACGAAATTAAACCTAATTTATATGAATCAATTTATTTAGATAATAGGATAAAATTTATGAAAAAACTAAACTATAAAAATAACATTTATAAACTTATAAAACTACGTATTAGTGAATCTATTAAAAATAATCAAAAAATAAAAGAATATTTAAATAAAATATTTTTATCAAAAACATATACATTAAAATATAAAAAAATATATACAGAATATCTAATTAAAATATTATTTTCAATTAATGCACATCATAAACAAATAACAGAAGAAGATTTTTATAAAAAAAATTTAAATTTTAAATTAAATTGCAATGAACTTGATGATAAAAAAAATTGTGATAATAATGATTTATGCACATATAATCCAATACAATTAGAAGATAACATAGAAAAGACAAAACAAGATATATTTATAGAAATGTGGAAAAAAATTTATAAAGAATCACAAATTGTTTATGATAATGATTTATTAGAACTATATTTTAAAGAGAAAAAAATGCATTTCAGTGAAAATAATGAAGATAATATAATTAAATTTTATAATTATATTTATGCTGAAAAAAAAAAAAATGATACAGAGGATATCATTATTGTAGATTTACTAGAAAAAACTGAAGAAATAGTAGATATAATAAATGACATAAAACATACTGGTTGTAAATACATTATTTATGATATAATAAAAGAAGGTTTATCAATTAGTAACAGTTTATATGATGTATTTTTAAATTATTTTAGTCATGAATTAATTAAAAATAAATATAAAAGAACAGAAATATTGGAAAATATATTTATAGACGAAATAGTATCTCAATATCATTTAAATGAAGCTAACGAAATAATAATTTACCATAGTGATTTAATAGCAAGTGAAATAACTAATTTATACTTTAAAATTAAAAAAAAATATTTTAGAAAATTAAATTTTTTTGATGAAACTTATTCACAACCTATCGATATAAATAGTATTAATTTTCCAAAAAAAAAAACTATAGCAAATAAAGAAAGTTGTAATATTGAAACAATTGATTATAATATTAAATATATTATAAATAAAAATGAATTTAAAATAAATAAAAATAAATCAATAAAGAGTAAACGAGTTAATTTAGATTTTAATACTTATAATCAATTAAAAAATTATCTTAATAAAATAAATGCTTATGAGACATGTATTGTTAAATCGTCTCAAATTTTAAATTATACTATAGAAAGTAGCAAAAAAAAATTATTAATATAATAAAAAAAAATAATTATATTCATCTTAAAATTTTATATGAAATAAATTGTTGGTTAAAGAAGATATTGGTATAAAAAATATATATTATTATTTTATTAATGATTAATAATAATTTAGATTTAAAAAAAAATATTAAGAATTTATATAACAATAAACATTTAGAAATTTTACAGATATTTAATGATATTATCTATAATAGTTTTGCAAAAAAAATTTATTTAAATCAAACTGATTTTGATATGGGTACATATCGAATTAAAGTTCCTGGTATTTATATTTTAAATGAAAATATTACATTTTCACCAAATAAAAATATATATGATTCTACAAATTGTATGGATTTTAAAAATGTATTAGATAATTTTCATCCTAATTATCCTGAACAATTAGAACAATATCCAAATCCTCCGTATCAATTTGGATTTTTTGCAGCTATAACAGTCGAATGTGATAATGTTGTGATAGATTTGAATAATAAAATAATTGAACAATCAGTAATTCATTATTTTCATCAACGATTTTATTCAAATATAGAATTAAATAGTTCTCCTTTTATTAATGGACAAGGGCCTTCTAATTTTGGAGAAATTCAATTTCCTAAAAATATTTATATTAAAAATGGCACATTAGGAAGAAGTTCTCACCATGGTATACATGGAAATGGTAATCATAATATAATTATAGAAAATTTAGTTATTAAAAATTATGAGGTAGGTGGGATTGCACTTAATGGAAGTGAAAATGTAATTATAAGAAATATTGAAATTAAAGATTCTTTAAGGGATGTAAATATTAATTTTTTATATTCAAATGCATTATACACTAGAAGGTTTTTATATGAATTATTGAAACATAATTCAAATGCATTTCTATTTGTTAATGGAACTCAAAATATTAAAATAGAAAATATATTATGTGAATTACAAAAAGAAATGATTGATAAAGTTTATACAAAATTAATTTCTAACAATAAACCTGAATCTCAACTTTTTTTGAATTCTACTGGATTACCTGAAGGTAATATTTATGGAATTGTTTTAAATGGTCTTGGTGTAGTAGTTGGCGATTTTATTAAAGATTATGAAGGAGTAATAGGTAATAAAAATATTGTAATTCATGATATTTATTTTAAAAATTTAGATTCATTTCCTAGAGAAATAATTACTCTAACTGATAAAAAAAAACCACATTTAGGAACAGTCGGTAATACTTTGCCATATTTAGATATTACTGACAATAATACAGGAAATTATTTTTCTAATGTTATGACAAACGCAACTGTTATTTTAGCAAAATATATTAATATAGATAGCACATTTTCTATTAATTCTAAATCTATTAATATTCCTCAATATATGATTGATGAATGGTTTGAAGCTAATAATGATATAAATATTATTAAAAATAAATATTCTCTTAAATATGTTAATCTTAGAGACCAAATGAATCATGTTATGAAAGGAAACTTAATTTTATTTTTATCAGGCTGTAATGGTATAAAAATTGATAATATACATATGGAAAATATTTCCAATTCAGGAAATAATTGTGATTGTGAAGATAATAGAATAATTGATTATAAATATATTTTTGATACTAAAGATTTTATAAATTATAATTTATTAGTTTCAAAATATTTAGGAACTGATATAGTACCTATTCTTATTGCATCATCTACTAATGTAAATATTAATAATATATATTGTAATAATATATATAGTATACAAGGTGAATGTATTGGATTAAAAATCATAGGAAAATGTAATAATATTTATAGTAATAATATATCAATTAATGATGTTGATTACAATAAAAATATTAATAGATTACTTGGATATTATACTGGACTATATAATGGTTTATTAGAAAATGAAAACTCATTAAATCAATTAAAAAATATTGAAAGATTAAGTAAATTGCAAATTAAAGAAATTATTAATTTAAATAGAATTTACATCTATTCTACTATGAATAATATTTTAGAAAATATAAAAAATTTTCAAAATAAAAAATATAATTTAATTTAAAATATTAAAAATTTTTATTTTTTATACAATTATACTCTCTATTATTAAATTTTGCTAAATTTTCTGGATAATACGTTCTTACCCAATTAGTCATATTGTTAGAACCCATACTTTTATTACAACCCGAACAAATTGGTAATAAATTTTCCAGTATTAATAAACCTCCATTTTTTTCTGATGTTATATGTCCTGCATCAAATTTATTCATGTATATTTTTTCTAAATTACACACAAGACAATACACTCCTGCTATTGATTTACCTATTAGCTTATTCCAACAATCGTCACGTAATTTTTTAGGGATCGCTAATTTTTTCTTCATTTTATTTTTTTTTATAATAGATAGTTCAACTATTTCTTTTGTCCATAAATAACAATATTCATTGTTAGAACAATGTTGATATAGACCTAAATAAAAATTACAGCTTTTTGCTATTTCAAATTGTTTTTCACTTATATCATTAAAATCATCTTTATTTTTATAGCTTAATTTTTTATTATAATTTTCTACTATATCTATCAAATCTTTTGAATTTTTTATATTTAATTTTTCTATTATATATACTAAGCTTTCCTGAAAATAGTTAAAATTAATATATGGTCTACGACATTTTAATGATTTTGACCAAATATTTAAATATCTATTTTGAAATATATTCATACATTCTTCTAAAATAGTATTATCTATTTCTATTGAAAACTCTGGCAATGGAGTACTGTTATTTATTATATTATAATTTTCTTTTAGTTCATCAAAATTATTTACTGTTATTATCTCTATAAATATATCTATATTATGGCTATAATTTTCATATAATATTAATATTGCTTTATATCTATGTTGACCATCTATTAAATAATAGTTATTATCACTTACACAATAATTTATTGTTAATACTCCTATAAAATTTGTTCTATTTTTTTCTTTTAATTTTTTTAATTGATAATTTAATATATCATCCACTTTTTTTTTCTCTAGTATCCTTTGAATATTAGGCTTTTTAAGCTCCATTTTTAATAATTCATCAGTTTTAACTAATTTTAAAGTTTGATTAAAATTAGTTATTTTATTTTTCATATATACTTTTTTTTACTATAAACTTTAAATAATAATTCATTTATGTATACAAACATTGCGAATAAGATAGAAATTAACGGTTGTGTATCCATTTGGTATATATATTTATAAATATAGGAATTATATATCATTTTAATATGACTGATAAATTTTTTTTAAGAAATTAGTTTTTTCCAATTTTAAATATCATTGTTGTAAACAATTTATAAATGATTATAGATATAATATTTTTCTAATATTTTCTTAAAATATTTTTTTTATATATAATAAAATAAATATATATAATATAAATGTATAATAAAATTATTAATCCTATAACTAGACGCAAGGTTAATATTTATGGTAAATTAGGAAGAAAAATATTAAGCAAATATATACATTTACTTTTTGGAGGTGGTGGTGATGATACTCCAGAACCAAGCCCGGTGCGAACGGAATCTGATATACCTGAACCTGATTCTCAAGAAAGTGTGGAATATAACCCTGCAAGTAAAGGCGTTGCAGATAATCAATCTTTTCAAACCCAAACAATAAAAGAAGAAGAAGTTACAAGTAAAAACAGTAATATGGCAATAAAAAAAACAACCTCGGTTGGGCCTAAGCAGTCTAAGCCTAAGAATTCTAATTCTGGTAAATAATGAAAAGACCATTGAATATGCTATAATCTATAAAAGTATTAAATAATTTAAGAAGTAGAACTTTTAGGTGCTAGACATAATTTAACATTTCCTAGGGAAGCTACGTTATATTTATAATAAAATTATCAAAATACAAGATAAAAATATTTAGTATAATTATTATATAAATTTGATATTTATTTAATAATTATATTTATTTATAAAATGACTTCTGAAGAGGTATATGTTCTATCACTGAATAAAAAAGGAAATTATTATGTAGGAAAATCTAAAAATAAACAATCAAGAATAAATGACCATAAAAAAATAAATCAAAACTCGGCTAAATTTGTTAAGGAATGTAATGGTGTATATAAAGCAATTAAACCACTAACGCCCAAAGATGAAAATGGATCTAATTGGGAAAAAGATGAATTATTAGTAAGAATGATTAAACATGGATTTAATAATGTAAGAGGATGGGAATTTACTAATACAAAACCATTAACTAATTCTGAATGTAATATAATTAAAACTTTAATAATGGGATTAGGTGATAGATGTAGAAAGTGTGGAAATGAGGGACATTTTGCTAATAACTGTATTCAGAATAAAGCTGACTGGTTGATTAATTTAGAAAAGTGTATGGTAATATCGCATGATAGTGAAACTATGAAAAAAATAACATCAAAGGATATAATAAATAGTCAAATAAATATATCTGTAAATAAACTTTCTACTAATAGAAAGAAAAAAGAATGTAAAAGGTGTGGAAGAACTAATCATACTACAAATAGTTGTTTTGCTGAATTTGATGTTAATGGTGAATATATTGATAGTGATTTAAGCAGCGATGATGATCATTATAATATGAGATGTTTTAGATGTGATAGAATAGGTCATTTTGCTAATGAATGTTATGCGAGATATGATATAAGGGGATATTTTATAATGGATTAATAAATTTTGCCTTTAAATCTAATTATAAATTTTTTCATTTCTATTTTTTTTTTTTTCTCAAGAAGTTGTTAATTTTTAAAATTTTCATTATTATAATTTGGAAAAATCTTTAAACCAATCTGAATCAGTATTTTAAGATATAATTTGATTTAAAAATTATTTATTATTTAATTAATTAATGACATATCAATATCAAGAAAGTATTGATAATGAAATACCTATTAATTCAATGGAAGAAATTTTAAACACAGATTCTAATATCCAATATAATTCTGAAGATGACTCTTATTCTGGACCAGAATCCAACAATATTTCAGGATATTCTGATTATGATTCAGACCTGGAAGATACAAATTATTTGGAAGAAATTCCACTAAAAGATAAATTTATACCTTATCTTTATAAACACCAAATAGAGGCAATTAATGCTAAAGCTAAATATAAAAAATGTCTAGTAAATATGTGGTGCGGTACAGGAAAAACTAGGACATTCACCGTCTCTATTTTTAATGATGAAAAAAATCTAAATGTTATTGTTTTTCCTTCCCTGGGATTAATTAATCAATATAATAATGACTATTTTAATAATGATAATGAATTTTTTAACCAGAATTTTTCTAATTACCAATGCTTAGCTTTTTGTTCTGATGATGAAGGAAAACTAAATATCAAAAATGATAGAATTAAATATACTACTAAACAGAGTATTTTGGATAAGTTTTTGAAAAAATCTAATTGTAAAAAAATAATATTAGTTACCTACCAATCTTTTGAAAAATTTATCAATGAATGTATTAAACACCAAACAATAATAGATTATCTAATCTGGGACGAAGCTCATCATATTTTAGGAGAAAAGATACAAAATATTGCTTTTAATAATAAGTCTCTAGATCGTATTGTAGATAAAAAAGAATATTATACTGCAACTCCTATCAATCGTAATAGTATTACTATGTATGATAGAGAGGAAGAATATAATAGTGATTGTGGTCCATTAGCATATGAATATCTATTTTATCAGGCTGTCGAGGATAAGATTTGTAAACCATTTCAAACCCAAATATCCCTATATATGGAAAAACCAGAATATAAATCAAAATATATTCCTATTTTTGAATCAATTATTCGTGCGTGTTTATCAGGTAGTTATGATTACTGGAATGTGCTTACTTATCATCGATATGTAAATGATAATGAAAATCAATCTATCTCTTCTGTAAAAGAATTTGCTTCCAAAAATAATGAAAAAATATTAAAGAAATTATTTATTAGAATACAAAATGATGAGTTTCCTAATACAAAAAATATCTTTAATGTAGATGATGTTAAATTAGAAGGTGTAGATGCTACTACAAAAAATCGTCAAAAAATAATTAATGATTTTGACCAAAAAGTTGTGGGAAGAATTTATATATTAGCATCTTGTGGTATTCTAAATGAGGGTATTGATACAAAATGGGCTAATATGGGTGTACCGATTGACCCTACACAAAGTATTGTAAAAGAATCACAAAGAATTGGTCGTTTGGTTAGACTTCCTGAACCAAATATGCCACCAGCTATTATATTGATACCTTGTCTGGTAGATATTACTAAATATAATACAATGGATACTGATGAAAGAAAAGATGAAATGATAAGACAGGAATTATCAGAATCAGGTAATTTTAATACAGCTTTAAATGTAATTAGTGCTTTTCGATACCAATATGATCCAGAATTATTTGAATTGTGTATAAAATATCCTAATATGTATGAACCTCAGGAAATCGAGGATAATTTGTTAAAGCATGGATTAGAAGTGCTTGAAAGTAAAGGTAATTTATTAGAAAACCTTAAATTTATATGCAATCAAGATAATATTGATTTAGATGTTGAATCGTTTGAAGAGACAAATGAAATAAATATCCTAAATGATATAGCAGAGAAATGTGAAAAAACTATAGAAGTTCATACACAAAGTTATGATAATCCTGTTATATATTATAATGAAAATGCATTTGATTTAGAACCTTTAAGATTATTTTATAGTGAAGATGATAAAACTTATTCTCCTGTTGTAAAAAAGGATAAAAAAGAAAAAATTATAAAAAAAACAATTAGTGCACCTAAAAAAAGACCAAAATTATTTGATATACATACTCATCCTGATTTAGAAGTTTTATGGAAAATCAAAGATGTAAATTTAAATAAAATGTTTGGTCAAGGTATCTTAGATGTAGATATAAAATACAATGATAAAAAATGGAATACTCATTATGAGTTGTTAAAAGAATACATGTTGAATAATGACAATCAATGTCCTACGAGTTATTTAACAATAAGTGGGATTAAGCTTGGGTCATGGATAAATCGACAACGACAAGATAAAAAGAAGAATAAATTAAGTCAGGATAGAATAACAAAACTCGAATCATTACAAGGATGGGTTTGGGAATTTGATTTAGATGAAGAATGGAATACTAATTATGAGTTATTAAAAGAATACATGTTGAATAACAATAATCAATGCCCCACGCTGAGTTATGAAACAACTGATGGGATTAAGATTGGGTTTTGGATAGGTAATCAACGACAAAATAAAAAGAAGAATAAATTAAGTCAGGATAGAATAACTAAACTCGAATCATTACAAGGATGGTTTTGGGAATTGGATTTAGATGAAGGATGGTATACTAATTATGAATTATTAAAAGAATACATGTTGAATAACAATAATCAATGTCCAACGCAGAGTTATGTGACGACGGGTGGAATTAAGATTGGATCATGGATAGTTACACAACGACAAAATAAAAAGAAGAATAAATTAAGTCAGGATAGAATAACTAAACTAGAATCATTACAAGGATGGTTTTGGGAATTGGATTTCGATGATGGATGGTATACTAATTATGAATTATTAAAAGAATACATGTTGAATAACAATAATAAATGTCCAACATGGAGTTATGAAACAACAGGAGGGATTAAGATTGGAAATTGGATACATATACAACGACAAAATAAAAAACAGAAGAAATTAAGTGAGGATAGAATAACTAAACTCGACTCATTACAGGGATGGTTTTGGGATCCATTGGATGAAGAATGGAATACTAATTATGAATTATTAAAAGAATACATGTTGAATAACAATAATAAATGTCCAACATGGAGTTATGAAACAACAGAAGGGGTTAAGATTGGTAAATGGGTTAGTCATCAACGACATAAAAAGAAGAATAATTTAAGTCAGGATAGAATAACTAAATTAGAATCATTACAAGGATGGTTTTGGGATCCATGGGATGAAGAATGGAATACTAATTATGAGTTGTTAAAAGAATACATGTTGAAAAATAATAATCAATGTCCAACAAGGAGTTATGAAACAACAGAAGGGATTAAGATTGATAGTTGGATTAGTCATCAACGAAAAAATAAAAAACAGAATAAATTAAGTCCGGATAGAATAACTAAATTAGAATCATTACAAGGATGGTTTTGGGATTTAGATGAAGGATGGAATACTAATTATGTGTTGTTAAAAACGTACATGTTGAAAAATAATAATCAATGTCCAACGCGGAGTTATGAAACAACTGATGGTGTTAAGATTGGGGGTTGGATAAGTACACAACGAGATAATAAAAAAAAAAATAAATTAAGTCAGGATAAGATAACCAAATTAGAATCATTACAAGGATGGTTTTGGGAATTGGATTTAGATGAAGGATGGAATACTAATTATGTGTTGTTAAAAACGTACATGTTGAAAAATAATAATCAATGTCCAACAGCGAGTTATGAAACAACAGATGGGGTTAAGATTGGGCGTTGGATAAGTAAACAACGAGATAATAAAAAAAAATATAAATTAAGCCAGGATAAGATAACTAAATTAGAATCATTACAAGGATGGTTTTGGGAACAAAGAAAAAAAAAAAAAAAAAAAAAAAAAAAAAAAAAAAAAAAAAAAAAAAAAAAAAAAACAAAAAAAAAAAAAAAAAAAAAAAAAAAAAAAAAAAA
>Ga0209602_1002721_pt1 | contig 14197 bp, 8 predicted proteins | sample COGITO_mtgs_1205_3_FD_184810 | JGI IMG/M metagenome (GOLD analysis project Ga0209602, IMG submission 184810) | Pelagic marine microbial communities from North Sea - COGITO_mtgs_120524 (SPAdes) (version 2) | ecosystem: Environmental > Aquatic > Marine > Epipelagic ...
AACCAATTAGCTACATCAATATTGTGGATGTGTTGCTCTAAAATATGATCACCACAGAGCCAGTTAAAATAATACCAGTTTCGCATTTGGTATTCTAATTCCGATTGTCCAGGTTTACGCTTTTTAAGCCAAACCCCAGCATCATTCCAGTAAACTTGACCACTTCTAATTTTTCCTATCTCCCCTGCATCAATTCGTTGTTTTAAATCAATATATTTCGACTGGTAGTGACGTTGCAAACCAACAACTACATTGAGTTTTTTTGCTCTGGCAATTTTAGCGGTTTCTAATACTTTTCGAATACCTACAGGATCAGTAGCCACTGGCTTTTCCATAAATACGTGCTTGTCGTTAGCAATGGCATATTCAAAATGGTAAGGTCTAAATCCAGGAGGTGTAGTCAAAATAACAACATCCGCCAGATCAATCGCTTTTTTATAAGCGTCAAAACCGACAAATCTATTTTTTTCTTTAACATCAATTTTTTTCTCACCATCAAAATGTTCTTGAATTCCTTTTAAACTCCTTTCAATACGGTCATCAAAAGCATCAGCCATAGCAATCAATTCCACATTTTCATCTGCTGTAAGTGCCTGAACAACTGCTCCAGAACCTCTTCCACCGCAACCTACAAGGGCAATTTTAAGCTTTTTCTCGCCATAAACATTTGCCATAGCATCTACCCCAAGAGGCATTGTTAATAAAGCGCTCGTTGCAAGTGCTGTTTTCTGCACAAAAGAGCGCCTCGATTCATTTTTTTGATTTTGATTTTCTTTATTCATGATTTTTAATTTATTCTGTTGATTCGTATTTCCAATATTTTTTCTGCTCCTGATCAGAAGGAGTTTTCAAGGGGCGAACCACTCGAAACCCTACAAAAGGAGCATCAGTATGCCACCACTTACTTTTTGGTATTTGTGGGTCTCGCCTCTTCCATTTTTTTGAGGAAGGTCGTCTTGCTGCAGACCGTAATCGATTTGGATTATCCATCCATGAACCGCCTCGGACCACTTTAGGATAAATCTTTTCACCTTCCTCCAGTGGATTAATTACTGATTTACTACGTTTTATATATGCAGTGGGGATGTATTGATCTAAAGTCCATTCAGCAACATTTCCATGCATGTCATATAATCCCAGAGGATTTGGTTTTTTAGTTCCTACTTTTTGATATTTATCATTACTGTTTTCTCCATACCAAGCGTAATCAGAAAGTTGACTGGAGTCATCTCCAAAACTATAGGCGGTTTCAGATCCTGCACGACACGCGTATTCCCATTCAGCTTCAGTAGGTAAGCGGTAAAAATTACCAGTCATAGCTGACAACCATTCACAAAATTTTACTGCCGCCAGTTGGGTCATGCAGATTGCAGGATAATTATCAATTCCCATCCCAAAACTCATCTCTACATATGGAGTAGTTGCACCAGAAACAGCATCTACATTTACTTGAACTTCATTGCTAGTAGTTTTTATTACCTGATTTCCATCAATCTCTCGACTTATAAAAAGATTATATAGATCCCAAGTGATTTCGAATTGTCCCATCCAAAAACCGTCAATAGAAGCGGTGTGCTGTGGGCCCTCATCTCCAAAATGACCCTTTTCAAACTTTGGACTACCCATTTTAAAAGTACCTGCCTCAATATAGACCATCGGAACCATTGTATTTGATCCAGGAACTTGTTCCTGGTAGTTTTCATACTGAGCCACACCCACGCCAGTACCAATAAACAAGGTAATTAGAATCCAAGTTAATGAAAAAGAAAATACACCGGACTGTGTCAAAAAAAGCCGCATACTACATTAGGATATTTAAATTTAAAAATAAATCAATCCAATTATAAATTTTTGATTTTTCTAAAAGGCAAGCCAATTAAAATAGTTATGACTAAAATGATTTTTATTTAATGTTTTTTTAGCAATATTTAAGGCATGTTAAAAGCAAACTAAAGGTTTTTTTTTAAAATTAAACTTCGGAATTATTATTATTATTATTAAAAAAATAGAAGTTGAAAAAAACCATATACAAAAAGGTATTTTATGTATAGGAGAATGAATTTATTTAAGAGCCTAATATGTCCATTTAAACAAACTTTTGGAAAAATTATATAATTTAGTTTAAATTAGATTGATCTATGAAATACTAAAAATAATTTAAGGAAACTTTAAATTTTAAATAACATGCTCTTAAGAATAAAATATAAATGGTACTTGATTCTATTACTTTTAATTCAATCTAGTCATTTAATTGGCCAAAGTTCAGATGAAAAAACCTCTCTGGTAATTGAATCCAGTAATTTGATTGATAAGATAGGAGATTATAATGTTAAAAAAACATATGAGGACTTAATTTCTATTATTTTTAAAGATGATTATGGGGTTATAAAAGACTCAGGTGTAGTCAAATTTCCTAGCGATAAGTTTTCTGATTATCCCGAGATAGCAGTACTTTTTGAGAAAAATTTCATTCTTAATGATACGATTTCAGACTATTTCTTCATTGCAGAAAACGGAATAAGTGACCGGGTAGTTATAAAATTTAATGGTGCTTTATTACAAAATACAAACAATCAAAAAGATTTTAATGAAATCAGGGGATCAAGGAATTACACTGGACGCTTTTCTGAATTCATCATCCCTAAGTCAATTATAATAAATGGAGTTAACACTGTACAAATTTTTGTGCTTAAAACTTCATTATCTCCTATTTTTCATGGTGATATCTATCTGAAAAAAGATAGTGACCTAGAAGATCGAGAGGTTAAAGAAATCAATTTGAATGGAGATTGGATGTACACTATTTATTCTGAAAACTTGTCAAATTTTAAAACAGCTGCTCCACAAGCCACAGTTATTTTCGATCATTATAACTTTAATGAAGAAAAATTTACAAGTAGCTCTTTTAACGATAATGATTGGGGCACCACTAATTTTCCGAATTCATTTGAGCGTATTTTTAATAGGCAGCAATTAGATGGAGCTGTTTGGTTTAGAAAAAAAATAAACTTTAACAAAAAACCAAAAGAAGACTATGTGTTTGAGGTCCTACAAGGGATTGATGATGTTGACTTTTTGTATGTCAATGGACAATTGGTAGGTAACACCAATTGCTTTAATTGTCCACGACGATATATAATTCCTAAGGAATATATGAAGAAAGAAAATATCTTTACTTTGCTTGTAATAGATAATCACGGACCCGGAGGAATAAGGGGTCCAATTAAAATTAAAACTTCAGAACAATCGATAGATATTTCGAATGATTGGAAATTTAAATTAATTTTTGATTTAAATATTGTTCTTTTTATCAAGGATCAAAAAGATTTTTCAAATCCATTTAAATCAATTAATTACAGTTTTATTGATTACGATGGTAATACTATCCAAAAATCAAAATTGGCTGAAACTATAGGAATTAACATCGACGATGATTACAGAGCTTACTTTTTCCTACTATTATCAATTACTTTAATCCTAATTATAGTGATAGCGATTTTAATTTATAAAAATTTCACAAATAAATTAAACAAAAAAGAGGATCAAACAAACTTTAGCTCCAATGATAATATATTATCAAGCCGTATATTAATTAGGTCTGGCCGTTCTGATCATAACATTGAAATTAATAGCATTTCCTTAATTGAAGCAAAAAAGGATTATGTAAAAATATTTACAACTGATAATTCTTATTTGGTTAGAAATAATCTAAAAGTATTTCTTGAACAACTTCCCGAGAATATACTTGTTCGTGTAAACAAATCTCAAGCCATAAACATCAATCAAATTGATAGAATTAAGAAAAATATTATTTATACAAAAAATGATATTTCCCTCAAAATTGGTAAAAGTTACACAAAAACGGTAAATCAGGTTCTTAAATAATTAGAATAATGTATACAAATTAAGAAGTTTTGTATATATTTTTTGATAGATATATAGATATTTGTATCTAAAACTTTGAAATAAACTACAAACTTGTGTAAAACATTCCTACATTTACTAGGAAATATTAAACTAATTATTAACCAAACACTAAGTAATGAAACAACAAACCATATTAAGTGTGTTTTTAAGCACTTTTTTTCTTTTTGGAGGTGTAATCTTTGCACAAAAAACTCTGAATGGAAATATTACAGACGAAACAGGTGGGTCAATTCCAGGTGCTACAGTTATCGTAGTAGAAACAAATTTGGGTGTAATTTCTGATTTTGATGGAAACTATTCCATCTCAGCAGAGGAGGGACAGTCTATACAAATAAGTTATGTGGGTTACTCCTCCCAACAAATTCTAGTTGGGGCTTCATCAACTTATGATGTATCACTTCAGTCAGATAATACATTGGATGAAGTTATTGTTACTTCATTGGGAATAGTCCGTCAAAAAAGAGAGCTAACATATGCTACCCAAAGTGTTGACACCGAGGGAATAGACGAATCGAGAGCTAATGGAAATTTAATGAATAGTTTACAAGGAAAGGTAGCGGGTCTTTCAATTCAAACAACAAGTGGGGGTGTTGCCTCTGGTTCTAAAGTTGTATTACGTGGAAATAGATCAATTGCTGGAAGTAGTCAACCATTATATATTGTTGACGGTGTTCCTTTAGGTGGAGACATAAATGATTTAAGCCCTGATGATATCGAATCAATTAGTGTTTTGAGAGGTTCTAATGCAGCAGCACTTTATGGTGCAAGAGCTAATAATGGTGCAATAATTATAACTACCAAAAAAGGAGAAGAAGGCTCTTTTAAAGTCAATGTAAATTCTACTCTTACCGTTGATTCGCCAATTATTCAATTTGATTATCAAAATCAATATGGACAAGGAAGTGGTGGTATTTACTCATCTTTCTCAACTGACTCTTGGGGACCAGCTCTAGGGGGAACTCAACCTCACTGGTCATTAGACCCAAATATTACTGGGAACATTCCCTTTGTATCAAATCCCGATAATATCACCGATTTCTTTGATACCGGAATTAATATAGCAAATAATATTTCTGTGACTTCAGGTTCTAAAAACGCAACTGCTTATTTAAGTTACACTAATGATATAAGAAAGGGTATCATCCCTGGTAACGAATTACAGAGACATAACATCAATTTAAAAATTGATAATACTATGTTAGATGGTAAGCTTAAGATAAGCTCTCGTTTAAATTACATAAAATCAAACATTAATAATGAGCCTTCTCAATGGGAAAACTTTGACAATCCTTACAGACATCTTTATCGATTACCAAGGAACATTCGTACTCAAGATGCTTCTAATTTTGAATATATTGACTCTTCTGGAAATTCGAAACAAAATTATTGGAAGCCAAACGACAATGGTGGTCAAAATCCATACTGGACCATCAATAGAGCAAATTTGAGTGAAACTTTAACTGATCGTGTGTTAGGGCATTTGTCATTAACCTATAATATTTCTGATAACTTAAACATACTAGTTAGATCTGCTATTGATAATTCAACTAATTCATTTGAGAAACGCTGGCATAATGATACGTATATAATAGCTGATAATGGTCAGTATGCAATAGATAATAACAGATCACTTGAATGGAATACAGATTTCTTATTGGCATTTAAACGTGATTTGAATGAAAATTTATCATTTAATTTGAATGTTGGGGGTAACAATAGAGTAAATAAATCCAAAGGAATGTCCACAAATAATGGAGGGCTAAACGCTCCAAATATTTTTGCTGTTTCAAATGCGGTAAATTTGACTGCTAATCAATTTATTTCAGAAAGAGAAGTTAACTCTTTGTATGGTTTTGGTAATATTGGTTTCAAAAATGGTCTATTTTTAGATTTAACATATCGTTCTGATTGGAGTTCAACACTTCCCTCTGATAATAACCGTTATGATTTCTATTCTACAGGTTTAAGTGCTGTTGTCTCAGAATTTGTAAATTTCCCTTCATTTGTAAACTTTTTCAAAGTTAGAGGTTCTTATGCTGTGGTAGGAAATGATACAGATCCATACAGTTTAGAAAGATTAGCTCAATTACAGCCTGGAGGTTTTATTGCTTTGCAAACTACTGCTCCCGCCACTGATTTAAGAGCAGAAAAAACAACATCATTTGAGCTTGGTTTTGATACCACTTTATTTAATAATAGAGTTAATCTAGATTTCACTTATTACAAATCTAATAGTATTGATCAATTATTTAGACAAAGTGTTCCTCAAGCTTCTGGAGTTACTTCTAAATTTATTAATGGAGGTGATATTCAAAATAATGGAATTGAAGCAGTTGTTTCTGTTGGATTATTAACAAAAGGAGATTTTACTTGGGATTTGATCCTAAACTATGCTGCAAATAAAAGTGAAGTTCTTAGCTTAGCGGAAGGACTAGAGACTCTTTCTTATGGCGAGGACTATATGAGAAATTTTCAATTAAATGTTGGTCAGCCCTGGGGTAGTATGTACTCTAGAGGTTTTGAAAGAGATGCTCAAAATAGAGTATTAATGAATGCAAACGGAACACCGACAATTACTGCTGGTAAAACTGTTAATATTGGTAATTTCAATCCCGATTGGATGGGCGGAATTACGAATTCATTCTCGTACAAAAATTTTAACCTCCGTTTTTTGATTGATATTAGACAAGGTGGAAGTGTAGTTTCTTTTACAAAAACAATTTTAGCATCTGACGGACTACTAGCAGAAACTGCTATCGGAAGATCAGGAGGACTTATATTCGGGACAGATGTATATCAGAAAGAAACACCTGCTTCTACTCCAGCCTCTGTTGATCCTGAAACATTCTGGGCTAGTATCGGTGGAAGAAATGCTCCTGTTGGAGAAGCATTTGTAGAAGATGCCTCTAACATAAGACTTCGTGAACTTAGTCTTAGTTACGCATTAAGTCAGGCGAGTTTAACAAACTCTCCATTTAATTCAGTTAAATTATCTTTGGTAGGAAGAAACTTATTCTTTTTCTCTAACGAAGCAAGTATTGACCCTGAAGTAACTTTTGGAACAGGAATTACTGCAGATGGATATGAAGCCTTTTCCGCTCCTACATTAAGAAATATTGGTTTAAACTTAAAGTTAGGATTCTAATATAAAATGATAAAAACAATTAACTCAATAAAACTCAATAAAATGAAAAAAATAATTAGTAAAATTTTAATTATATCAGCATTTATATTTATTGCTGTGGGATGTACTGAAGATTTTGAGGAAATAAATACAAATCCTTTATCTTTAAGTACTGATAAACTTGCTGATAGCCCAGTATTACAGGGGCAAGCTTTCGCCCAAGCTCAGTATACATCAATGACTGGGTTGCACTGGCGTTTCCAAATATCTCAAAGTCTTTTTTCTGATCTTTGGAGTGGATATTATGCGACTACAGCTGCAGGCTTTGATTCTGACAGGTTTACTCAAGTTGGAGGTTGGTCAGACCTAGCATGGGGATCTTTTTATGGTATTGCTGCACCCCAAATTAAACTTGTAGAAGATTTAGCTCGTGAAAGTGGAAATACAGTTGGCGAGGCTATGGCAAAAATTGTTAAAGTTAATGGATACCATAGAATGACAGATTATTGGGGACCAATACCTTTTTCTGCTTTTGGTAATGAAGAACTTTCTGTACCTTATGATTCTCAACAAGACATATATTCAAACTTTTTTACGATTCTAGATGAAGCATCTTCAGCCTTAAGTGCTGGTGGATCGTCATATGCTGGATCTGATAGAACATATGGAGGAGATGCTGCCAAATGGAAAAAGCTATCAGAAAGTTTAAGACTGAGATTAGCTATGCGTGTGCGTTTTGCTGACCCTGCTTTGTCAAGAACTCAAGCTGAGAAAGCTTTTTCATCTGGAGTACTAATTACTGACCCAGCAGATAACGCTACAGTTTCTACCGACGGAACAAACAGAAATCCTTTAGAGACCATCACAAACTGGGGTGAATTCAGAATGAGTGCAACTATGGAAAGTATTTTAAAGGGTTTTGGTGACCCCCGAATGGAAGTTTATTTTGATCCTGCTGCTTCTGGAGATTCAGACGGTGATGGCATACCATATGAAGGATTACAGAATGGTCAAACTAAAGTTGCTTTAGGAACTTCTAAAAACGATGGTCATTCAGACTTGAATGTTTTCTACAGAAATATGTCACTAGGAGGAGCTAATCCAGCGATAGATATTATGCGTGCTTCAGAGGTTCATTTCCTTCTTGCAGAGGCTGCTTTAGCTGGATTTAGTGTTGGAGGTTCCGCAAAAGACTACTATGAATCAGGAATATCGGTTTCTATGATGGAACGTACTGGTGCTGACGCTGCTGCAATAGCAGCATACACAAACAGTGTAAATACACCTGCTAGTTTTGATGGTGGAACTACACCGGGTGTAAGCTCTATTCCAGTAAAGTTTAATGATTCAAATACTGAAAGTGCATTGGAACAAATTATAACGCAAAAGTGGTTAGCTTTATTTCCTAACGGATGGGAAGCATGGGCTGAAGCAAGAAGAACTGGGTACCCTAAACAATATGCTAGAGTATCTTCTGAAAATCCTGATGTTCCAGTAGATCAGATTCCAAGTAGAATGACTTATGTTGCGAGTGAATTTACAACTAATATTGAAGCTGTAAATGCTGCAATAAGTGGTCAACTCGGAGGTTCTGATAAAAATAATACTAAATTATGGTGGGATAAAAAGTAATCTGTTAGTTAGATTGTTAAAATTTTTTCATGAATGTTTTAATAGTTTATTGATTGGACATCTCTAGTTTTACAGCTAGGGATGTTCTTGCTTTTGGCAGTTAAATCTAATTATAACATTCTCATGTTGTACTTTTTATTTAGCCGGAATTAATGCTTTTTATTAAAACAAACATTAGTATTAATATATAATGATTATATTTTTTTTTATATGTTAAAATCAAAAATCTTTATTTTGTTTTGGATTGGGATTTTGTTTCTTGGTGCCTTTTCCTGCTCTGATTCAAAGAAAAAATTTACCCTGCTATCTCCAAGAAAAACAGGAATAAAATTTAAAAATATTCTAAAAGAAACTAAGGATTTCAATGTTTTGACCTACGGATATCTTTACAATGGAGGTGGTATCGCTATAGGCGATGTCAATAACGATGGTTTAGAGGATATCTACTTTACAGGAAATATGGTAGCTAGTAGGCTTTACATCAATCAAGGAAATTTAAATTTTAAAGAAGTCGCAGAAGAAGCTGGGGTGGATGCTTCCGGACTATGGAATACGGGAACAACTATGGTAGATATCAATGGAGATGGTTGGTTGGATATTTTTGTTTGCCGTTCTGCCGCAGCAAATCCAATTTTAAGGAAGAATTTATTTTTTATCAATAACGGAGACATGACCTTTACAGAAAGTGCAGGCCTATTAGGAATAAATGACACAGGATATACTACACAAGTTTTATTTTTTGATTATGACAGAGATAATGACTTGGATTTATATGTACTAAACCATTCAGTACAAAAATATGCAGGATTTAGTAAAGTACTTTCCACCCTTAAAAATAAATCAAACAAGAACTACGGTGATCGATTATACGAAAATGTTGGTGGCATATTTTTGGATAAAACAGAAAAAGCAAAAATTAAAACAAATGTTTTAGGCTTTGGACTTGGGATTGCTTCGAGCGATTTTAATAATGATAATTGGCCTGACCTTTATATTTCAAACGATTACAACGAACAGGATTACTTATACATTAATAATCAAGATGGGACGTTCTCAGACAAACTAGATGAGTATATTACCCACACCTCGATGTTTTCAATGGGATCAGACGTCGCCGATATAAACAATGACGGTTTTACCGATATTTTTACACTTGATATGTTACCTGAAGGAAACGCTAGACAAAAAATGGTCTTTGGCCCAGACAATTATGATAAATACCAAAGATTGGTAAAATCAGGTTTTTCCAATCAAACCATGCGTAATATGCTTCACTTGAATCAAGAAGGAGTTTTCTTTACTGAGATTGGCCAGTTAGCAGGAGTATACAATACCGATTGGAGTTGGTCTTCATTATTTGCAGATTTTGACAACGATGGTTTTAAGGATCTTTTTATCACCAATGGCTATAAACGCGATTATACCAATATGGATTTTATTAATTATGCTGTTCAGCAAAAAATAAATGAAACTCAAAATAAAAAAGAAATCACAGTAGTCGATCTTATCGAAAAAATGCCTCTCATTCAGGAGATCAATTATATGTTTAAAAATCTTGATGGAATACATTTTAAAAAAATGAATGAATCTTGGGGACTTGATCAAAAAACAATTTCTAATGGGGCTGTGTATTCCGATTTGGACAATGATGGAGATTTAGACATTATCGTTAATAATATTGATAATCCAGCCTCTATTTACAGAAATAATTCAAATTTTGATTCAGGAAATTCTGTTCAGATTACCTTAAAGGACCCTAAATCCCAAAATAAAGAGGCAATAGGTGCTCGAGTAACTTTGTATTCTGACAGCCTTTTGGTTCAGCAAGTAAATCAACCTGTAAGGGGCTTCCAGTCTTCAGTAAGTAGAAGATTATTTTATGGTATTGGAAGTAGGGAAAAGATAGACTCTATTGAAATAATCTGGCCTGACGGTCAAAAACAAATATCTTACGATCCAGTTTTAAGCCCTTTCCTATCAATTACAAAAAAAATTACTTCAGAGAAAAATACATCCCACAAGATACCTGGCTCTCTATTCAATTTAACAAAACTTAAGGCATTTCAAAAAATTATTCATAAAGAAAATGAATATGTTGATTTTAAAGAGCAGCGCTTGCTACCATATTTTCTTTCTACCCAAGGCCCAAGAATAGCAATTGGAGATTCAAATGGTGACGATATAGAAGACATCTATCTCGGCGGTTCAAAGGGTAGAGCTGGTTCCCTATGGATCCAAAATGCCTCAGGAACTTTTACGAAGTCAGCGCAAAAGCTTTTTGAGCAGGACAAAATTAAAGAAGATGTAGATGCCCTATTTTTTGATTGTGATAATGATGGAGATCAAGATTTATATGTAGTTAGTGGTGGTACAGAAAACAAATTGGAAGAAAACTATCAGGATCGACTTTACATAAATGTGAATGGTAAATTCAATCTATCGGATGGACTACCAAGATATTTTAAAAGTGGATCTTGTGTAACGGCTTCCGATATTGATAACGATGGAGATTTAGATCTATTTGTGGGCACCCGTCAAACTCCGGGGAGGTATCCTGAAGTGTCGCCCAGTCAACTTCTTATTAATAATGGCTCTGGGCGATTTAGGATAGCCAATGAGAGGATTCCAAATAATAATAAACTAGGTAACGTAACTGATGCACTTTGGGAAGATATTAACGGAGATAACCAAAAAGATTTAGTTGTAGTGGGAGAATGGATGCCTATTACGGTACTATTCCAAAAGAATGGAACATTTATTGACTCCCAAAATGAAACTATTAAAAATACTACAGGTCTCTGGAATAGAATTGTTCGTGGAGATTTTAATCAGGATGGAAGAATTGATTTTGCGTTGGGAAACTATGGAATGAATTCTCAGCTTAAACCACCACTATCTCTATATTACGATGATTTTGATAACAACGGAAGTATCGATCCTATTTTGTGTGTCTTAGAATCAGGAAAAGAGTATCCCTTTTTATCTAAAGATGATATTCAAAGTCAATTGGTAAGTTTAAAATCCAAATATGTATCATATTCTTCGTTTGCAGACCAAACTATTCATGAATTATGCTTTTTATTATGATCACATAGTTATTAATTAGACTTTATAGACTCGTTAATCAGAATGTTATCTGTGTACAAAGGTTTACACAAAATATTAAATGAAACTTACTTATTTTTTTTCATTGAAAATCTATTCGGGGCAAAATTATTAAATTTCATCAATCCTTACAGGCCTATCTTCTTTAATAGATTTTAAGGCAGCAAGACCTATTTTTAGAGATATTAATCCATCTTGACCATTAACCGGAAGTGAAACATCATTGATGAGACAGCTCAAGAAGGCCTGTAATTCTTTTTTATAAGCTTCAGCATAACGCTCTAAGAAAAAATGGAGAGGTAGGGAAGCTTTGATCCCTGAGGCTGTGTAAAGCTGATGAGAATCATGAAAATTATTATTTGACTGAACCATTCCCTTAGAACCAAAAACTTCGATTCTTTGGTCATAGCCATATTTTGCTTCTCTACTGTTGTCAATTACGGCCATGCTTTGGTCTTCATAGGTCAGAATCACGATGGCGGTATCAATATCACCTGCTTCACCAATTTTTTCATCAACCAGTACTGCACCTTTGGCATAGACCTCAATTACTTCTTTTCCAACAATATATCTTGCCATATCAAAATCGTGAATGGTCATGTCTAAAAACAAACCTCCTGATTTTTTGATATAACTGATAGACGGAGCTTTAGGGTCTCTACTTGTGATTTTAACTAAATGTGGAGTACCTACTTCTCCCTCTTCAACCAAATCATGAATTTTAATGAACTCTTTGTCAAACCTTCTGTTGAAACCCAACATCAATTTCACCCCACTGTCTTTAACAACACTCAGCACTTCGACGACACGACTTAAATTAAGGTCCAGCGGTTTTTCACAGAAAATATGAATTCCAGCTTTGGCAGCAATTTCCACATAGTTTGCATGGCTATCGGTTGGTGTACAGATCACAACGGCATCTAGGGTTTTAGAATTTATCATTGTTTCATAAGAGGTTGTAACCAAATCAATGCCTTGTAGAGCAAGACGTTTAAACAGGCGTGGAGAATCCAATACATTAAGGTCCGCTACAGCTACTACTTCTACTTCTCCCATCTGAAGTAAATTATCTAGGTGAATCATACCAATTCTTCCCAATCCTACGATTCCAAATTTAATTTTAGTCATATTTCAATAATTATAAACCAAGTGTTTTAATGTAATTTCTGTTTTTAAGTGCACAATTTTTTGGATTTCCCATCCCTGGTAAAACGTCTTGTTCTACGACTATCCAATCTTTATAATTTAGCTTCTTCAATAAGGAAACAATGGATTGAAAATCAACGATTCCCTCCCCTAATTCGCAAAAGACACCTCTTTTCAATGCACCAAAATAATCTTCTCCTTCGTCTTTTGCGGCTTGTGCTGACAGAGGATCGTAGTCCTTAAAATGGATATGCCATATTCTTTCCTTGTATTTTTCAATCGCAACCAAGGGATCACCACCACCAAAAGCATAGTGACCCATATCTAGGCACAACCCCAGCAAGTCTGGATCTGTTAGCTCCATCAACTGGTCAATCTCCTCAGGAGTTTCTATAAAACCAGCACAATGATGATGAAAAACGGTTCTGAGTCCATATTGTTCTTTTACTGCTCTTGCAATTCTTTCGGCTCCACTGGCAAAGACTTTCCATTGCTCTTCAGAAAGCATCATGCTTTTTTCTACCCTTCCAGCATTCAATGTTCTTTCAAAATTTGAACCGTTGTCATCGGCCAAAACGATGAAAGACTCCTTGTAATTAGCATCGGACATCAGTTTAGCTGTTTGTAATGCGTTCAAAACCCCTATGTCGTACTTGTCTTTATTGGACAAATCCACAGGAACAAAAGCACCTACCAATTCCAATTTTCTTTCTTCCTTTTTTAATTTTAGAATAAACCTCCCTCTCTAAATAACGGATTTCATTGGCAATATCCTCACCTCGTTTTTCTCTCTGCACATTGAAATTGATAAGAGCCATAAAATCGAATAATTTTTATTTTTTGCCTCTTGAACCCATATTATAAACAGATGTTAACCTTTACTGGGTGCTTAATTGATCTGAATGCAAAACGAAATATGTGGAGTCGTTAATTCTTTTTTGATTTAAAATGTATTGTTAAGTAATGAATTCGTAAACGTGTAAAGGTATTATTGAGATGTTTGTTATATTTACCATAGACTTAATACAAATTGTTAATTCTGTTGCTAGTCCTTTTGTTTTTTTGGGCCGTGTATTGCCAACGTTTTTGAATAATAATAAAAATTTTTAAAAAAATATCAATGAAAAAAATTTTCGCTCTTATTGTAATTCTAAATTTATCAGTACCCGTTCAGGCACAGATTGATTTATTTAATGGACAAAATCTTGATGGTTGGGAAATCAACGGTACCGAAAAGTGGTATGTAGAAAAGGGGGAGTTAAT
>Ga0209602_1002725_pt1 | contig 14186 bp, 6 predicted proteins | sample COGITO_mtgs_1205_3_FD_184810 | JGI IMG/M metagenome (GOLD analysis project Ga0209602, IMG submission 184810) | Pelagic marine microbial communities from North Sea - COGITO_mtgs_120524 (SPAdes) (version 2) | ecosystem: Environmental > Aquatic > Marine > Epipelagic ...
AACTGCATCGGCTGATGTAAATAAAGGATTTGTAGTAGAATCTTCAGAAAAAGGAACTCAGATTACTGGTTCTGTTAATATTAGTGGTTCAATATCAGCATCTTTATTTGAGGGTGATGGTGGTGGATTATTCAATATCCCACAATCGGCATTGACTGAAGATGCAGTTAGAATATCATCTGGTTCAGTTACCGCATCTGTTGATAGTGGTGAAGGGTTTGTAGTTAACTCATCGGAATTGGGTTCTATATTTAGTGGCTCGGTTAAATCAGATAGTTCAATAACAGCTGAATCGTTTATTGGTGATGGTAGTCAATTAACTGATGTAGTTGTAACCGAAATGGTTAGCGCATCTGTTGTAGCTGATGTATCGCCTGATGCTGGATTTAGAGTAACATCTCAAATAGTTGGTTCACAATTTACTGGTTCGGTAAAAACAACAACTTCTATAACTGCTGGTACATTTGTATCTGCATCTACTTTTAAAGGTAGTGGTGCCGAATTAACTGATATTGTTGTTAATGAAATAGTAAGTGGGGCAGTTACCGCAACTGTTGCACCGAATGAGGGATTTATTGTAACATCAGCCCAAAGTGGTTCCACATTTGTAGGTAGTGTTGATATAAATGGATTACTTAATGTAGAGGGTAATGTATCATCATCTATGTTTACTGGTAGTGGTGCAGGTTTATTTGATATACCTCGTTCAGCACTTACCGAAGATGCTCTTTTAACTACTGAAATTGTAAGTGGTTCCGTAACCGCATCCGTTTCACCAAACAAAGGATTTGTTGTAACATCAGCTGATAGTGGTTCCCAATTTACTGGTTCAGTAAGTATGGATACATCTTTGAGTATAACTGATGTAATCGAACTTGGTGAAAATGGTATTATTGCTGAGCCTGGTAAAGTATTTAGTGGTAGTGGTGCTGGATTATTTGATATTCCAGAAGCAGCATTATCATTTGAAATTAGTAAAATAACTTCTGGTTCGATTACCGCATCGGTAACACCTGTTGATGGATTTGTTGTAACTTCAATCGAAAGTGGTTCAACTTTCTTTGGTGATGTAAAACTTCAAACAGGTTCATTTAGTGGTAGTGGAGCTAATCTATTTAATATTCCAAAATCAGCAATATCTGATTTAGATACATCTTTAATCTTTAGTGGTAGTGTAACTGCATCTACTCATCCAGAAAATGGATTTATTGTAACATCAGTTGATAGTGGTTCAACTTTCTTTGGAGAAGTTAGAGTACAAAGTGGTTCATCCTTTAGTGGTAGTGGTGCCAACTTATTCGATATTCCAAAAACCGCACTTACCGAAGATGCACTTTTATCAGCATTTATTGCAAGTGGTAGTGTTACTGCTTCTACATCACCTGTTGATGGATTTGTTGTAACTTCAACTGATATTGGTTCAACTTTCTTTGGAGAAGTTAGAGTAGAAAGTGGTTCTTCATTTAGTGGTAGTGGTGCATTATTATTCGATATACCTGATACAGCGTTATCTGATGAAGCACAATCTGCAATTACGGCATTACAATCAATTGATGCTTCTAAATTAGCAACTGGTAGTGTAACCGCATCTGTTGACCCGATTGATGGGTTTGTTGTAAACTCACAAGTAAGTGGTTCAACTTTCTTTGGGGATATCCAATTGACAAGTGGTTCATTTAGTGGTAGTGGTGCTAAATTATTTGATATACCGAGAACGGCATTAACCCCTGATGCATTAATTAGTACATTAATTGCGTCTGGTTCGGCAACTGCATCTATTTCACCAAACTTAGGGTTTGTAGTTAATACATCATCATCTATTGAAGGTGATTTGAGTGTTGATAATGATTTATATGTAGGTGGTAAAATAACCGCAACTGAATTAAACGTAACATTTATAAACTCAGAAGTAATTTATTCTTCTGGTTCAAACACATTTGGTGATAAAACATCAGATAGACAAGAATTTACTGGTTCCGTAAACGTAAGTGGTTCACTTAACGTTGATGATGGAATCATTAGTGGTGATGGTAGTGGTTTATTTAATATACCACAATCTGCATTAACCGATGATGCAATTAGAATTTCAACTGGTTCAGTAACTGCATCCGTTTCACCTGAATTTGGATTTAAAGTAGAATCCTCATTAGAGGGTTCTGAATTTACTGGTTCGGTTTCTATAACTGGTTCGGTTGATGTAACAAATACAATCACATCACAAATTGTAATAGCCGATTCTATTAGTGGTTCATTTAGTGGTAGTGGTAGAGATTTAATAGATATTCCATTCTCTCAGTTAACTGGTGATGCATTTAGAATCGCAAGTGGTTCAGTAACCGCATCGGTTTCACCTAATAAAGGATTTGTTGTAAATTCAGCAGATAGTGGTTCTACATTTAGTGGTTCGATATCAGTTGATGGTAATGTAACCATACCATCTGGTAGTGGATTCTTTAGTGGAAGTGGTGAGGGGTTATTTAATATTCCACAATCCGCATTTAGTGGTGATTCGTTTAGAATCGCAAGTGGTAGTGTAACCGCCTCAGTTTCACCCGATTTTGGATTTAGAGTAGAATCTGATGGGAGTGGTTCACAATTTACAGGTTCACTATTTGTAAGTGGTGGTATTAGTGTAAACAGTGGTTCGACCTTTAGTGGTAGTGGTGCAGAATTATTTGATATACCATTAACCGCACTTTCAAATGAAGCTATTGAAGCTCTGATTTCAACTGAAATAAAGAGTGGTAGTGTAACCGCATCGGTTTCACCTGATAATGGGTTCATAGTAACATCTGTTGACAGTGGTTCACAATTTACTGGTTCAATTGATGTAACTGGTAGTTTAGTTGTAAGTAATGATATCACATCCAATAGAGTTATATCGGATGAACTTAGTGGTTCATTCTCCGGTTCATTTGAAGGTGATGGTAGTGGATTAACAAATATCCAATTAGCAAACTTATCTTTAGAAATAAATCAAATCACATCTGGTTCGGTTACCGCATCGGTAACACCTGATGATGGATTCGTAGTTACTTCAACGGATAGTGGTTCAACCTTTAGTGGTTCTGTTGAAGTAACTGGTTCATTTACTGTTGTAGATGGTGTTATAAGTGGTGATGGTAGTGGAATTACAAATATTGATATTGCTAACTTAGCAATTGATTCATCTCGTATATTCACCGGTTCGGCAACCGCATCGGTTGATACGGAAGGTTTCTTCAGAGTTGAAGATTCGCAAGTTGCTATTAAATCTGAATTTAGTGGTTCGGTATATGTTTCTGAATCAATATTTGCTAGAGCATTCGTTGGGGATGGGTCTCAGATTACAAACGTACAAGCGGCCGCATCTCCAAAGATAGCAAGTGGTTCCGCAACCGCATCTGTTGATAGTGGAGAGTTTTTTATTGTAAATGCTGGTAGTGGTTCTCAATTTACATCTTCAATTGATATTAGTGGTTCTGTATCGGCATCACTATTCAGAGGTGATGGTGGTGGATTATTTAACATTCCATTGGATGCACTTGAGGATTTAGAGTTATCAATAATTAACTCTGGTTCTGGATTTGCACAAGTTGACCCTGAGAAATTATTAGTTAATGTTCCAATAACCGCATCTCGATACGATGGTGATGGTAGTGGGTTATTTAACATTCCAGCTGAATCATTACAAGATTTAAAATTAGATAAAATTGAATCTGGTTCGGCAGTAGCAGTTATTTCTCCTAACAAAGGATTGGAAATAAATGTAGGAGTTAATGTATCCCAATCTCTACAAGTAAGTGGTGGGATATTCGTAACTGGTAGTGATGTTATTGTAGCAAGTGGTTCATCATTTGTTGGAGATGGTAGTGGATTGAGTAATATCAATATCGCTAACTTAGCATTTGAAACTTCACTTTTAGAGAGTGGTTCGGCATTTGCACAAATTTCACCAAACTTAGGATTACAAATAAACACTTCGGCATCCATTAGTGGAGGGTTGAGTGTAGAAAAAAATATATACTCACCAATTATTAATGGTGGGCAAATTACTGGTTCATTATATGGTGGTTACTATGGTGAGGGAGATGCAGATGATAGAGATATTCTTATCTACGATGCGGCCCGTTCTAAATATGTACCTGTACCTGAATCGACACCAACAATTGCTGAACCATTTACAAATGTAACCGAAGTAACTATTGTACACAACTTTGATGTTGATTATCCAATAGTACAAGTTTATGAAACTGGTTCAAACGGAATGATTATTCCACAATCTATTGAACCTCTTAGTAACAACTCTGTTAAAGTAACCTTTAGTGGTTTGACAAGTGGACACGTTGTTGTTGGTAGTGGTGGTTCAAAAATAAGTGGAGCAGTTAGTGGGGATAATATAATCGGAATTGTACCATCAGCATCAAGAGCAATTTCAGCAGCAACTGCGGATACAGCACAAAATGTTGCAGGTATTGATTCCGCATCTATTGCACTACTTAATGATTTAGAAAACTTTGTAAGAAACGAACAAACAGCATCTATGACGGTGTTGAGTTCATCGTTCGCTCTTACCGCATCATACGCATTAAACGCAGCATCTTCTGAAGGTGGGGACTTTATTCAAAGTTCACAAACATCTTCTATGAGTGTTGCAACATCATCATATTCATTCTACGCATTAACCGCATCTTACGCATTAAATGCTGGTGAAGCTGGTAATGGTGGAGATATAACATCAGCACAAACTGCATCGATGTATGTGTACTCAGCATCGTTTGCTTCAATAGCAGAATTCGCACTAAACGCTGGAGATGGTGGAGCTGGATTCCCATTTGAGGGATACGCTGAAATGACTGGTAGTTTGGATATTAGTGGTAGTTTAATAATCACTGGTAGTACATTCATACAAAATTTAGAAACTGGTTCATCTGATTTCGTAGTAACATACAATGAGGTAACTGGTAGATTAGAAAAAAGAGATATAGAAGCCGCACAGGGTGCTGATGGTGTGGATGGTTCTTCTGGTAGTAGTGGTACAACTGGTACGGCTGGTAGTGGAGGTACATCGGGTTCTTCAGGCACATCTGGGACAAGTGGTACAAGTGGTACATCTGGTTCGGATGGTACATCTGGTTCGTCTGGTTCAAGTGGTACATCAGGTACATCGGGTACTTCTGGGACAAGTGGTACATCGGGAACATCAGGAAGTAGCGGTTCATCTGGAAGTAGTGGTAGTAGTGGTTCTTCGGGTTCATCTGGTACGAGTGGTACAACTGGTACGAGTGGAACGAGCGGAACATCTGGAACAAGTGGTTCATCTGGAAGTAGTGGAAGTAGTGGCTCATCAGGTTCAAGCGGAACATCGGGTTCTTCAGGCTCATCTGGGACAACTGGTTCAGCCGGTTCATCTGGCTCAAGCGGAAGTAGTGGTACTTCTGGTAGTGGAGGTACATCAGGTTCTTCTGGTTCAAGTGGCTCTTCGGGTTCATCTGGTACTTCTGGTAGTGGAGGTACATCCGGTTCTTCAGGTTCATCTGGAAGTAGTGGAACTTCAGGTTCATCTGGTAGTAGTGGAACTGCTGGTAGAGAAGGTGGTAGATTATATATCGTAAACAATGAAGGATTTAATTATTCATTTGATGGATATGCTGGTACTTTCCCAACATTAACATTAGTAAGAGGAGAATTGTATTACTTCGATGTAAGTAATGTAAATTCTTCACATCCATTCGCATTAAGATTATCGGATGGTAATACGGAGAATGTTACTGGTACTGATAACAACGACCCTACAAATGGTGTATTTGGTACAACAACATTAATAAAATATAGAGTACCGCAAGATGCTCCAAATAGTATAGTTTACCAATGTGTTAATCATAGTAATATGATAGGAACACTCAGTATCGTAAACAAACATGGTACATCTGGAACTTCAGGTTCATCTGGTACTTCTGGTACAAGTGGTAGTAGCGGTACGTCTGGGACAAGTGGTTCTTCGGGAACAACGGGTACATCAGGAACAAGCGGTACATCTGGAACGAGTGGAACTTCAGGTTCAGCGGGAACATCTGGGACAAGTGGAAGTAGTGGTACTTCTGGTTCTTCAGGAACCACTGGTACGTCTGGAACATCAGGTTCGTCTGGAACAACTGGTACGTCTGGTACAAGTGGTTCATCGGGTACATCAGGCACATCGGGTTCTTCTGGAACGAGTGGTAGTAGTGGAACGTCTGGAACATCAGGTAGTAGTGGTAGTAGTGGAACATCTGGAACTTCAGGTTCTTCAGGCTCTTCTGGTTCATCCGGCTCTTCTGGTACAAGTGGAACTTCTGGTTCTTCTGGGACAAGTGGTAGTAGTGGTACATCTGGTAGCTCAGGCTCATCTGGTAGTAGTGGTACTTCTGGTACATCTGGTTCAACTGGTTCATCAGGAAGTAGTGGAACTTCAGGCTCATCTGGTACCTCTGGTTCAAGCGGAAGTAGTGGAACGTCTGGTACGAGTGGTGAGAGTGGCTCATCGGGTACTTCTGGAACTTCTGGTTCAAGTGGTAGTAGTGGTACATCGGGTAGTGAAGGTTCATCAGGTACATCTGGTACTTCAGGTTCTTCTGGGACAAGTGGTGAAGATGGAACTTCTGGAACATCGGGTTCATCAGGTTCAGCAGGAACTTCTGGTAGTAGTGGAACATCGGGTACATCTGGTACAAGTGGAACATCAGGCTCTTCGGGTACTTCTGGACAGGCTGGTTCATCTGGTACAAGCGGTACTTCTGGTTCAAGTGGTACATCGGGTACTTCTGGAACGAGCGGTAGTAGTGGAACATCAGGTACATCTGGAACTTCTGGAACGGATGGTACATCTGGGACAAGTGGAAGTAGTGGTACTTCTGGGACAAGTGGTACAACTGGTTCTGAGGGAACATCGGGTACTTCTGGAACAAGCGGAACATCTGGTACAAACGGAACTTCTGGAACATCAGGTTCAACTGGTACGGATGGAACATCGGGTACTTCGGGAACTTCTGGAACAAGCGGAACATCAGGAACTTCTGGTACAAACGGAACTTCAGGTTCGTCTGGAACATCTGGTTCAACAGGTACCGATGGTACGTCTGGAACAAGTGGTATAAGTGGTTCATCTGGTAGTAGTGGAACTTCAGGTTCTTCTGGTAGTAGTGGGACAAGTGGAAGTAGTGGTTCAGCTGGTACTTCTGGTACATCGGGTTCATCTGGACAAGATGGTACCTTATTTGGTAGTAGTGGTTCATCTGGAACCTCAGGCTCATCTGGAAGTTCTGGTTCATCGGGTTCATCTGGAACCACTGGAACTGGTGGTACTTCTGGGGTTGATGGAACATTCTTTGGCTCATCAGGTTCATCTGGTATAAGTGGGACAAGTGGAAGTAGTGGTTCATCTGGAACAAGCGGTGAAAGTGGTTCTGCTGGTACTTCTGGAACTTCGGGTAGAGATGGTACATTCTTCGGTTCATCTGGTTCTTCGGGTATAAGTGGTACATCGGGTTCATCTGGTTCTTCTGGAACATCTGGATTCGGTTCATCAGGAACTTCAGGTTCAAGTGGTACATCTGGACAAGATGGTACGTTATTTGGAAGTAGTGGTACATCAGGTCAGGCTGGAACATCTGGTTCATCAGGTTCGACTGGTACTGATGGTGTAAGTGGAAGTAGTGGTACTTCTGGTATAAGTGGAACATCTGGTGTTGATGGTACATTCTTTGGTAGTAGTGGTAGTAGCGGAACTTCTGGTTCGTCTGGTAGCAGTGGTACATCTGGGTTAGGTTCATCTGGAACTTCTGGAACAAGCGGTAGAGATGGAACTTTATTTGGTTCATCTGGTACAACTGGTACTTCTGGTTCATCTGGCTCATCTGGCACATCTGGATTCGGTTCTTCTGGTACATCAGGTATCAGCGGAACTTCTGGACAGGATGGTACCTTATTCGGAAGTAGTGGTACTTCTGGAGTTGATGGTACTTCTGGTAGTAGTGGTTCATCTGGTACTTCTGGATTGGGAAGTAATGGTACTTCTGGAACATCTGGACAAGATGGTACTTTATTCGGTTCATCCGGTTCATCAGGTACTTCGGGAACATCTGGTTCATCGGGTACGAGTGGATTGGGCTCATCGGGTACATCAGGTATTAGTGGTACATCTGGGCAAGATGGAACTTTATTTGGTTCATCTGGTTCATCTGGTACTTCTGGTAGTAGTGGTTCATCTGGTACTTCTGGATTAGGTTCATCAGGTACTGCTGGAACGTCTGGGGTTGATGGTACCTTATTTGGAAGTAGTGGTTCTTCCGGCACCGCAGGCTCATCTGGTTCTTCTGGAACGAGTGGATTGGGTTCATCGGGTACCGCTGGGACGTCTGGGGTTGATGGGACATTATTCGGTTCTTCGGGTTCTTCTGGTACTTCTGGTATTAGTGGTTCATCTGGTACATCTGGTGAAGATGGGTTGATTGGTAGTAATGGTACATCTGGAAGTGGCGGTACATCCGGTAGAGATGGAACTTTATTTGGTTCGTCTGGTACTTCTGGAACATCTGGTGTTAGTGGAAGTAGCGGTACATCTGGGTTAGGTTCTAACGGAACATCAGGTGTGAGTGGAACATCTGGACTTGATGGTACTTTGTTTGGAAGTAGTGGTACTTCAGGTACTAATGGTACTTCTGGTCAAAGTGGTTCTTCTGGTACATCTGGAGTTGGTTCTTCTGGTACATCTGGGGCGAGTGGAACTTCTGGTAGAGATGGAACTTTATTTGGAAGTAGTGGTTCTTCGGGAACCAACGGAACGTCTGGTATAGATGGTTCGTCTGGTACATCTGGAATTGGTTCATCGGGTACATCAGGTATTAGTGGTACTTCTGGACTTGATGGAACTTTATTTGGTTCAGCTGGTACATCGGGTACATCTGGAGCTGGTTCATCTGGTACATCTGGATTTAGTGGTTCTGATGGAACTTCAGGTGTTAGTGGTACATCTGGTTTAGATGGTACAAACTTCGGTACTTCAGGTTCATCTGGTACTTCTGGAGCAGGTTCTTCTGGTACTTCTGGTATTGGTGGTTCATCTGGAACATCAGGCTCATCTGGTTTAGATGGTACAAACTTCGGTAGTGATGGTAGTAGTGGTTCATCCGGTACGTCTGGTGTAAGTGGTGTTGATGGAACGAATGGTTCAGCTGGTAGTAATGGTACTTCTGGTAGTGGTGGTTCATCGGGAACTTCTGGAACAAGTATTACTCAAACTGGTACAACTGATGATGGTGTAGTTCGTTGGGATAATACAAACTCATACCAATACGTTGATACTGATTTAGTTTACGATGGTTCTGAATTAACTGTAACTGGTGATGTTAATCTAAGTGGTGATTTAATCGCAAGTGGTGAAGTTAGTGGTTCAACCTCAATTCACACTAAAAACTTTGTTGAACTTTATTCAACTTTGGGAACTGGTGGTAGTACATCAATTGATTTAACATCAGCAAATAACTTTGAGTACACTGTAAACACAACATCAACAATATCGTTTACAAATTCACCGGCAGCTCCGAAAGCATTTGGATTTACATTGGTATTAAATAATGGTGGTTCACAAGCAATCACATGGCCAGCTGGAGTATTATGGGCAGGTGGTGTTGCACCGGCGTTAACTGCGGCTGGAACGGATATTTTGGTATTCTATACTTATGATGGAGGGGTATCATATTACGGATTCCTATCGGCAGCAAATATGAGTTAAAGGTTAATAGTTATGAATTATGAGTATAGCAAGAAGATTAGTATCATCATCGGGAGGAGGAGCAGTGGAACCATTTAGATTTCAATTGACAGTGGCATCTGGCCAAACTTATGGGTTACCTTTATTTTCGGTATCAGGTACACAACCCAATATTATAGTAGATTGGGGTGATACATCTGAAAGTACCATAACAGATGTAAATGATAGTGCTAGATTTCATACATATACTTCAGCAGGTACATATACTGTTTCAATCATTGGTTCATTACCTGGTTTTAGGGTAGATAATGATATATACAAAACATTATATACGGCAATCTTAGATTGGGGAAATGTTGGACTTCGTAGTTTAAATTTCTATGGATGTGTAAATATTACATCAATTCCAAACGCAACTTCTGGTTTGGGTAGGGTAACTCAATGGAACAACACATTTAGGGGAACAAGTATTACATCAATCCCATCTGGTTTGTTTGATTTCTCAACATCTGCATACGAATTTGTGGATACATTTTCATTTACAAAGATAACATCAGTTCCTAACAACTTATTTGATGCTTGTACTGGTGCATCTTCATTTTCATCAACATTTAACGCATGTACATCATTAGTAAGTGTACCTAATGAGTTATTTAGATATAATACTAATGTAATTAACTTCTCATCAACATTTAGAAACAACCGAGCATTAACAAATATACCTACATTTCAATATAATCAAAATGTTAGTATCTTTTTGAACATATTCAATATGTCATCTACAAATAATGGTTCATCTTCTTGGGGAAATGTTGAAGAATTATGGACTAGAAGTCCTGAACCATTAGGAACAAACGCTTTTAACAATTGTACTGGTGCAACTAACTACGCATCAATACCATTTAATTGGAAATAATTATGTATTTAAAGATAGAAAACGAAAATATAATATATCCATACACAATTAGTGATTTAAAAATCGATAATCCTAATGTTAGCTTCCCATTATCAATTACTAATGATATTTTAGCAGATTTTAATGTATATCCAGTAAATTCAGTAGAATGTGGTACTGATTACACAAAAAATTACGAAGAAGCTACACCAATATTAGTAGATTCATCATACATTCAAGTTTGGAACGAATCCGATGCATCTGCTGAAGAAATTTCAACAAAAATAGAAGAAAAGTGGTTAGAAGTTAGAGAACTTAGAGATAACTTATTATCACAATCAGATTGGACTCAATTCCAAGATTCCCCAATAACAGGCTCCTTATTAACTGAGTGGCAAACTTATAGACAATCCCTAAGAGATATAACATCTCAATCAAATCCATTTTCTTTGAGCTGGCCTGCTCGACCTTAGAAGGTAAAAGATAAATACTTTATATTTATATCTACAAAGAATAGATTTAAAGTGATATGAGAATAGATTCACCAAGTTTTTCGGGTTCGATTAATCAAGCACCATCGGCATACGCTGATTTAAGTGGTTCGTTTACTGGTTCCTTTACTGGAAGTTTTAAGGGTGATATTTCGGTAGATACTGCAGAGTTTACTAACCTAAGTGTAAGAGATTCTCTTAGTTTAGGTTATGAAAAGGATAATAATACCGAATTTGTACTCATATCAAGTGGTTCAATAGCTCTTTCTGGTTCAATCGAACTGCAAGGTGGTTCATATAATGTGGATGGGGTAAATGTATTGGATTCAGCAATAGCATTCGCAATAGCATTAGGATAAAATATAAGATATGGCAAATACATTTAAAAATAGTATAAAAGGACCAGCCGGAACGGGTGGTTTATTAGTTTATAGCTGTCCTTCGGCAACTTCGGCAACAGTTATTGGTGTAAATGTGGCTAATATTGTAGCACAAAACATCGAAGTAGATGTTGAGATAACCGATAATTCGGCTGGAGTAACAAAATATTTAGTAAAAGGAGCAACACTTCCTCAAGGTTCATCAACAATTTTGGTTGGTGGAGAACAAAAGGTGGTTTTAGAGGCAAATGATTCAATAACTGTAACATCTTCGGTAAATTCATCAGTAGATGTGGTTGTATCGGTATTGGAAATTACATAAAAGAAAAAGTGAATGAAATACACAGGTAAAGACCCTAATGGTTTAAATCAAATCAGTCAAAGTTTATTATCATTAGATGTAAACGGAGAATCGCAGGTAAATATATCTACTGATTCGGTAAGTATTAATACCGAATTATCGGTTGAGAATGGTATTTCAGCTATCTCATATACTGGTTCTGTATTTAGTGGTAGTGAGGTGGTTACATCCACAATTACTGCTGATAGTATAGTTGTTGATACCATCGATGGTACAACTATTACGAGTACTGAATTTAGTGGTTCTTTTAGTGGTTCATTTCAAGGTGATGGAAACGCTATAACCAACATACCTACATCAGCATTAGTTGGTGATATCAATAGAATTGCCGAAGGTGATGCAAATGCAACTATAACCGAAGATAAATTTTCGGTAAATGTTGATTCTGATATAACAGGTTCACTATTAGTAACAAATACAGTATCGGCATCATTCATAAGAGGTGATGGTAGTGGTTTATCAAATATATCCGCTGATTCAGTTGGTGATATCAATAGATTACAATCAGGTTCAGCAATAGCTAGAATCTCTCCTAACGAAGGTTTGGTTACTAACGTAGGAATTGTAACTGAAAAGTATTTAGGTGTAACTGGTTCGGCTAAAATCGGTGAAAACTTGGATGTAGATGGTACTATAACCACACAAACATTAGATGTAGATGGTACAGCCACAATAAGTACATTAGATGTAGAGGGAACTGCTACAATTCAAAACTTAAATGTTGAGGGTACAATCACAACAACTGAGTTAAAGGCAACTTACATCTCATCATCAATAATTTACGCAACTGGTTCAAATAAATTCGGAGATTCGATATCGGATAAGCAAGAATTTACTGGTTCCGTATCTATAAAAGATTCAATACAAATACCATCATATTCTTCAGACCCTGCGTCTGGTGAAGTTGGTGAAATATATTACAACACTTCAGATACTAACATATATCGTTATACTGGTACTGAGTGGGAACAAGCAGCCGGTACGGCTGGTACTTCTGGAACATCTGGAACATCAGGTACTTCTGGTACTGGTGGTTCATCTGGTACTGGTGGTTCATCTGGGACAAGTGGTTCATCTGGGACAAGTGGAATAGATGGTACATCTGGTTCTTCTGGTTCAAGCGGTACATCTGGTAGTGGAGGAACAAGCGGTAGCGGTGGTACATCCGGTTCATCGGGTAGTAGTGGTGTTAGTGGTTCATCTGGGACAAGTGGGTCTGGTGGAACTTCTGGTTCATCGGGTACATCTGGTAGTGGTGGCTCTTCTGGTTCAAGCGGTACATCTGGTAGTGGGGGAACATCTGGTGTAGATGGTTCATCTGGTACATCTGGTAGTGGGGGAACATCAGGAACTTCTGGTTCTGGTGGTACTTCCGGCTCTTCTGGAACTTCTGGTTCTGGTGGTTCATCTGGCTCATCTGGAACTTCTGGTTCTGGTGGTAGTTCAGGTTCTTCTGGATTCGGTTCATCTGGTTCATCTGGTAGTGGAGGTACATCTGGAACAAGTGGTTCTGGTGGTTCTTCTGGGACAAGTGGTAGTGGGGGTTCATCTGGTACATCAGGTAGCGGGGGTTCTTCTGGTTCAAGCGGTTCTTCTGGTACTTCATCATCAGCAGGTACTGGTGGTACATCAGGTTCTTCAGGTTCATCTGGTACAAGTGGTAGTGGTGGAACTTCTGGAAGTGGAGGTACATCTGGTTCTGGTGGTTCGTCTGGAACATCTGGAAGTGGAGGTTCATCAGGCTCATCTGGTTCATCGGGTAGAGATGGTGTAAGTGGAGAAGGTGGTGCAGCCGGTTCATCGGGTTCATCAGGTTCTTCAGGCTCATCTGGAACTTCTGGTAGTGGTGGTTCATCTGGAACTTCTGGTAGTGGAGGTACATCTGGTACTTCTGGTAGTGGTGGTACATCTGCATCTGCTGGTAGTGGTGGTACAGCCGGTACATCAGGTTCATCTGGTTCGTCTGGAACAACTGGTTCGGATGGTTCATCTGGTAGTGGAGGTACATCCGGCTCTGGTGGTACATCAGGCTCATCGGGTACTTCTGGTACATCGGGTTCATCCGCAACCGCAGGTAGTGGTGGTACTGCTGGTACATCTGGTAGTGGTGGTTCATCTGGTACATCTGGTAGCGGTGGTTCTTCTGGTAGCGGTGGTTCTTCTGGTAGTGGGGGTACATCTGGAACAAGCGGTTCTGGTGGAACAAGCGGTTCTGGTGGAACTTCTGGTTCTGGTGGAACTTCTGGTAGTGGTGGAAGTAGTGGTACATCTGGTAGCGGTGGTACATCAGGTTCTGGTGGTACATCTGGAGCATTATCATTAACTGGAA
>Ga0209602_1002754_pt1 | contig 14079 bp, 21 predicted proteins | sample COGITO_mtgs_1205_3_FD_184810 | JGI IMG/M metagenome (GOLD analysis project Ga0209602, IMG submission 184810) | Pelagic marine microbial communities from North Sea - COGITO_mtgs_120524 (SPAdes) (version 2) | ecosystem: Environmental > Aquatic > Marine > Epipelagic ...
GATACATATTTTCCCGCGAAACTTCCGCTATAACTGCTTGTAATTGATAAACTCATAATTTTTTTTATTTATTTAGTTTGTTAAAAATTCTACTCATTGTGTTATTCTTACCTTTTTGAGAGTAAAGGTTTAACTCTTTCTTTGCAGTTCCGTTTTCTGGATTATGTGAAATCCCCTCAACATCTTCTGATAATTCAACAGATACTTCTTCAACTTCTTTTACTTCAACATTTGAAAGTTTCAGTTCGTTGATTTCAGTTCTTAATTTTTCGATTTCAGAAAAGAAAGTTTCTTTGCTTACTGATTCGATTACCTTTTTTGGTGTAGCTGTTTCGGTTGATAAATCTTCCTCAACAACTTCTTCCTCAACTGGTGCTTCTTCTTCTTCTGCTGGTGCTTCTTCTTCTGCTCCAGCTTCTTTGATTTCTCCAATGATACCCTCTTCTGCAACAACGATTGTCATTCCATCAGCAGTAACATATTCTCCAACTGGTACTGCAACTCTTTCTTCATCTGCAACGACAAAGATTTCTGCACCAACTTCAAATACTTCTGCTTCTAAAACAGCACCATTATCAAGCTTCATTTGTTCCAACTTTACTTCGATACCGAGCAAAGTTCTAACTTTGTTTAATGTTTGATTTGTGTTCATAGTTATATAATAAAATTTAGTTAATATTTTGCGTTTTGGTTTTAATCTATTTATTAAAACTACATTATTTTTGAAATTTCTTTTTGTTTTTCTCTAACGTTTGAAATTCTACTTAATAATATCTTTTTTAATTCTTGGAAAGTTTGCCAATTTTTAGATTGTCTAAAATCAAAACCTAACTCTTTTGCTTTTTTACCAAATTCATCCATTTCTTTTTCTGCTGAATCTAAAATTTTATTAACATCAGAAAAATGTAAATCTAAAGCATTTTTTGCTGATTTTAAGCCATCTCTAACTTTGTTTCTTTGTTTTGTGAATGATGAATCGTAATCTTTCATATATTTAGAAAAATCATACTCTGCCAACTCAATCTTTTGCGTTGCTAATTCTGTTTTGTCCTCCTTAAACAGTTTATTAAATACTTCTTTTTGTGTGTTCATTATATATATATTAAATTTAGTTTTCTTCTTCTATTGCGTTTATTCTACCGATTCCTTGCTTCCAATATTCTGGTGCATTGCATTCTTTACCTTGATTCGTTTTACACTCAATCGAGTATGTATTTTTACACTTACAATAAACTGCTCTGCTCATTATGATAATAGTTTTTTAAGTTCTTCAATTACCTTTTCTTCAGCAGATAAATCTTCTTTTAGTTCTTCGTTTGGTCGCTCTAATTTGTCAGCGAAATAACCCTCAATTGAAAAACCTTTTACTTTTCCAGTTTTTACATAGTCATTCCAAATTTCATCATTCTCAACTTTAACAGAACCCATCCAAGTACCAACTGGTACATCCAAACCATACAAAGCAGTTTTATCTTTTGCTTTATCTTCAACAATCCAGCTTTCAACTAATGTTAAACCTTTTAATTGTGCATCGTGTTCTAATGTTGATTGTGATTGGTTACCATTCTGTAAATACATTTGAGATGCTCTTGCAACTGTTTTCTTTGAAAAGAATATATAGTATTCTTCTTCTCCGTTTCTTCTGTATATCGGCTTTTGTGGTATTAATAAAGCACCCATTAATAAACGCTTCTCTTTGTTTATTTCTGCAAGTTTAATTTCTTGGTTATTAAGTGCTATAAAATCAGATTCAATTGCTGGATTTTCAACAACGCTAATTGCCTCAACTCCAATCGCTTCATCTTCATCCAAAATTAGTTCAATCATTTTCATATTTATATAATAGTTTTAAGTTAATATTTTGCTTTTTTAATTAAATTATATTGATGCACCCTCTATTGTATTTCTATCCATTTCTTGAGATGTTGTAACATCAGCAGAAACTACATAAGCTCTCGTTGGTTCTTTTGATTGTGAACCAATTGCATCAGCTAATTGACTTGTACCACTTGCTCCAACAACATTAAAAGCTGGAGGTTGAGAAATAGAACCACCAGACGGAGAAGATGCGCCACCAGTTCCAGCACCTCCAGAAGCATTTGGAATTTTAACCGCTGCCATTTGTTTAACAGTTTTTAATCCATTTGCTAAAATTGCTCCAGCATTAACAAACTTTAAAGCAGTTTCAAACGGTGTAATTGTTTTGGCTGCAAGTGCATCAGTAACCCCTTGATAAGTGTTTATTGTTGCTGCTGCAATACTCATCCCTTTTCCAGCAACTGTATTTTTTCCAACTACATCACTTAATTGGTTTAAACCTTTTTCAGTTTTTTCAGATTTTTCTTTTGCTGCTTGTGCTTCTAAATCGTCAAGTTTTTCTGATGCTGCTTTGAATTGCTTTTTTAAAGTTAATCTGTCATTGTCATTTATAGTTTTGTCAGCTAATAAAAGTCCCTCCCTTTCTTTTATTAATTCCCTTTGTGCCTCAAAAGATAACAATTCAGATTCTTGTTTTAAAACTAATTTTTCAGATGCTTTTGCAGATTCTTCAGCAGCTTTTTTATCGTCTTCTTCTTTAAATTTATCTTGCTGTTTTTGCAAAGCTATTTTCTTTGCAGCTTCTAAATCTTTTGCTTGTTTACTATCAGCACGATAGTACTTCATCGCTAATTCAAGTTTCTCGTTATAGCTTTTTTCAAGTAAACGTTTTTCTTCCTCTCTTTTTTCTTCCTCTGTATCAATTAAAGTTTTTCTAATATCTTCTGCTACTTTTGCTTCTTCTTCTTTTATTAATTTTCTTCTTTTTCGCTGTGTGCTTTTATCAAATTCAAGTAATAATTTTCTATTAGCACCCTCAAGTACTAATTTTTTTCTTTGTAAACTTGCCTCATAATCAAAAGATTCTAATTTTCGTTCTTGTTCATCTTCGATGTTTTCAATTTGTAACTTTCTTAATGTATTATTTAATTCTTTTTGCCTTGATATTCTATCTTTGTTAGTTTGGTTTTCTTCTTTTATATCTTCAACTCTGTATTTATGTGATAAACCATTAAGTTCTTCAAGATATTTTTCAACATCCTTTTGATGGGAGTCTCTTATTCCTTTTAATGCTTCTGTTTGTTCTTTCTGTGATTCAAATTCATCTTCGTAATTCCCCGCTTGTAAAGATTTTGCCTTTATTTGTGAGAAAACCAAATCTTTATTTGCTTGATTTCTTAATTCTTGTGTTTTTTTAAATAGCTTTTTTAAACCCTCTTCTTCTTTTTTTCTTAACGTTTCTTTGTCAGCTCCTTGTACTTTTAAAAGTTCTTGTTCTTGAGAAATAGTCTTTTTTAATTCCTTTAATCTTTCTTGATTTGCTTTATTTTGTTCTTCAATCGCTTCTGTTTGTGCCTCAATCGCTTTTGTATTTTTCTCTGATTGTTCAGCTGAATCCGAAAACATTGTTACCAATGCATAACCAGCTGCGATAACGGCTGTGATTGCAACTACAATCGTCATTAATGGGTTTGCTGCCATTGCTAGATTCCACATTCTTTGAGCCCACGTTGCAATCTTTTGAACAACGGTATAGCTTTTTATTTTCTTACCTAACTTCGAAAATAATCCAGTTGAATCATTTAATCCTTTTGCAAATTCAACAAGGGATAAAGCACCAATTGCTCTGTTTACATTTTCGGCAGAGTCCTCTCCAATAACTCCAAATTCTTGCATCGTGCTTGTGGCTAAAACAGCACCACTTGCAACAGTAGATAAACCAGTTGAAACTTTTTGAGATAGAGTCATACTGCTTCTATCCATTATTTCATCAACTTCTTTTTGAGCAACTTTTAATCTAGATGCTTCTTTTGTAAGTTGTTTGAATTCTTCTGATGCTGTATCTCCAGCTTGTGCCATTTGGTAAAGCCTATCTTCTAACTCTCCAACTCTTGACGATAATGGTTTTACCTCTCCGTAAACATCCTCAAAAGATTTACTTAAATTATCTAAATTCTTTTGTGCTTCTTTAGTTGACGCTTCTATTTCAATTATTACTTTTTCAGCCATTTTATCTTTTGTTTTATTCTTTTTGGAACTTCTTTGAAACTGTTTGGAAACTTATTTTTTCCTTTTGCTAATTGTACAATATCTGCTTTAGATTCTGTATGCTTTAATAAATATAAAATATTTTTTATCATAAGTCGTTTAATAGTTCAATTTCAGATTTACCATTTTTGAAATTAGTTGTTATTGAATTTATTTTATATTGATGGTCTCCTATTATAAACCTATCCGCTAAAGTGTAATTTAGCAATATCTTCATAGGTAAGTAAGCACTTACTTTTGTAATTCTGTTTTTAGGATTAAATACGCTTGTAATGTAATTTTTATAAAACACCTCAAACAATGTATCTGTAAAATCATTACCTCCAGAATACTCATTTAATTCATTGTAAAAGTTTATATTCTTTTTACTTGTGCTTGCTGATAACGCAACACTATTTGATGGTATATTATAAATTGTTTGTTGAACGTGTGCAGTTGGTGTTGTTAAAAAAGAAATTGGTGTAGCATTTGTTTGTTTAATAGGGTAAAATATTAATGGTTTACCAAAATAACTTTCTTGGTTATCGTCTACAAAATATCCAACTTGAATAGTAGTGTTTACTCCATTTGCTACATTTACTAAATGCTCATATTTTAATTGTGAGAATGGTGTTTTAATATTATAAATTCCACCATCTAATTTCTCCCCTCCAACATAAGATTCTTTTCCCCAAACTTTACCAAATAACTGATTGTGTTTAGAAGCTAAAAATGTTTTTGTGTCTTCGTGTTCAAAATTTATTTCTCTAAATGGCAAAGCTATATTAACAGAACCCTTACTATTATCAACGTATTTTGTAATATCATAAACTACACCATCGCTATAAAAATCATCTAAAGTTTTTACAATTATATCATTTGTGTTCCTTTCAACATAAGCTGTCAAATTAAATGTTTTGAAAATTCCAGTTAAGAAATCCAAAGTTTTCATTTCTGGTATTTGCTGACTAATAGAAAAATCAAATGTACTTGTATGATTATATATACCAGTTGGGTAATTAATTGTTGCCGAAGAGCCACCACCTAAATTATATAATATATCCCATTCAACTTCTGAAAAACTTATATCATCATCAGATTCCACATAAGCAGTATAATCCCCTTGCTCTAAATTAAAATCATTTTGATTCATTGTAACACCTTGCGTAACAGTTCCAGTATTATAAACTTCTACACCATCTTTTTGTAAAGATATTTTGTAGTTGCTTGTTGTCGTTGATGTAAATGTTAAGCTATAAGCTAAATACTTTGTTGGGTCGCCAGTTACTCTCATTGTTGTAGCACTAACCATTTGAGTTAATGTAGCATTTGGGCTTCCAAGAGTCCACCCATTTACAATGGATTGATTAACTCCAGATAGATTTTCAACATCTCCCTTTTTTCTATGTAGCCAAAGAAATAAATTATAGTAATGCTCATTTGAACTATTGAAAAAGTCATCACTAAAAGTAAGACCATATTTTGTTGCAATTGCTTCTACTATTTTAGAAACTCTAATAGCGTATTTTAAATCACTCCAAAGAACCCCGTGTAAATCTTGTGTGTGTCCAGTATCATAATATAAATTACCTTGTCCATTATCAGTATGAGTTGCACTATCGTAAAACAATCTTTTTGTGTGTGTTATTAAAGGTACAATTACATCTTTTGTAGTAGGGTCAAATGTTAAAGCATCTCTTACATCTGTAAAACTATATACTTTGTCGTAGTCAGTTAAGTCCAAAGATTGTAACTTGTCATCTCCTAATAGGTCTTTTAAGGTAACTGTACTACCAAAGAATGTAATCCTATATGTATGTGGTTTATTGTCCTTTAAATCGACTCCCTCAAGTTTAATTTTACCATCTCTAAAAGGTAAACTGTCAAGCTCTATATTTGAGTTCTTTTTTATTCTTGCATCAAATCCATTTACAATATCAAAATTATAATAGTGTTTAAATATCTTGTTGTTTATTTTGGTTGCGGGTAAGCTGAACGTCCTTGAAAATGCAGTAAATATTTTATCAATTTTTTTAACATTCTGAATTGTGTCTGTTATAGAAACAGTTTCATCGTCAAACATATCAACCCTTTGACCCTCAATATATAGTTGTATATTTTGCATTTACCTAATGTTATTTATTACGTTATAAGAGTTTTCAAAGTCAAATGTATACTCAACTAACCTATCGTTTAAAGAGGTCTTATAAGTGATGTTTGATGTCTTTACGTTGATTGGTAATACTTGTTCTACACCATCTTTTACATTCGTTATCCAAACCTTTTCCGATAGCATCATTTGTTTAAAAACCTCGTTATATTCTTCACTTAAAAATCCGCTGCTTAAAGTAGTTGTTTCTTTTGCTTTAATATTAAAATCTCTATTTGTATGACTGCTTATGCTGTATGTTTTATTTGAGTTTATAATATTTGCTTTATAAGTTTCCTTTGAAACATTCATTTTTTCAACAGCCTTTTTAAAGAAGTACATATCTTGCAACGCACCAAACTTATTTGTAAACGTTATTTTCTTTGGTTGATATTTACATTCGTCAATTACATTTATTTTAATAGTTTCTATTTTACCACCTCCAAAAACTTCTATTTTGTCAACAGCACCGATTGAGTAGTTATTGAAAAAAGATTGTAGGCATACGCTGTCTTCAAATTCTGCACCGTCCTCAACTACTCTTTCCTCGAACGTATCCCAATTTACATTGTCTCCATAAATAGAAACATACTTTATTTGATTAGCACTGTCTTGGTCATAGACAAATGTTTCTGTTGCTATTGCTTCTCCATCTTTATAAAATACAACTGTTGGAGAATTTAAACCAGTATAAATCGGTAACCTAAAAGTGTTATCTTCTAAAATAAACAATTCCCTATTGGTAATCATTGCATTGCTTTCGTCTGCTATTTGTTCTTCATAATAGTTATATCCGTCAAACGCTATAATTGTTTCTCCGTCATCTGCAATCTCGTTATCATTTACATCATAAGCAAAAGTTTCTACCTTAACCCAAACCGCTTGACCAGTATAATCGCCATCAAATATAATATCTAATTCATCCCTTACCAATTCAGCTACTTCAAAATATACAGTTTCTTGACCAGATAAAACCGACTTTCTAATCTCGTATGTCGGCTCTGTTGGAGCATTACTTGAATTACCAGTATATACGTAAAGTTTTAATATAGCGTATGAAATACCAACCTCGTTAATATTAAACCAGTACGGACTCCTTGTGTTTATTCTTGCCATTATCTTGTTGCTTTGTTATTTATTGTGTTTTTCATAAAAGTTTCAATATCTAATTTAAATGGCTCAAGCAAATCTTTACTCAATCCCTTAAATGCTTTCTCAAATGGTTTTGTAAAAAACAAACTTGGTGCAATACCTTTTTGATAAATACTTCTACTGATTAAAAATGCTGTGCTTTTATAACTTAAAAACCTACCGCTTTTTCTATCCCTAAATTGAAACCTTTTTCTTTGTACCCATTTATTAATACCCTCCGTTAAACCACCTTTTCGACCAGTACCACTTCCAAACCTAAACGGACTGTTTGGTGCTTTTGTACTTGAGCTTTTACCTTTTACACCTTTGTCTTGAAACGTTCCGTATTCTTCCATTAAGAAAGATAATTCAAAGCTATTTTTAGAAACCTTAACATTTGAATCAATACTTTTTGACAGTTTTCCAGTACTATCTTTTCCTTGCCTTTTTAGATTTGCTCTTGATTCTTTAACAACGTATTCAGCAAATTGTTTTAGCTCTTGCTCAAGATTATCTAACATATTTCAATTTCATTTGGAATCAATACATCAAACGTTAATGCCCAACCAGCCATCTCATTTTCAAACCTATCATAAAAAGGCTCTAAATTAGGTGTGCCATCTAATTGGTATAAATCTTGGTGTAATGTACCACCTCTTAAAACTTGAACCAGCTTATTAAGCACCGCCAATTGCGTGTTTAATATATCTTGCTCATTATTATTCCCTCTGAATATATCAATTACTTCTTCTTTTGAAAAGTCAACAACATCCATCGCAAGAACAGATAAATTAAAACGTAATATATTATCTTCATTCCCTACGTTATTAACAATAATATGTGACAAAGGAAACATCGTCTGCTTTGATAAATCTATTCTTGTAATATCTCCAGTTGTAACAGTATTTACATTTACATCAGATAGCAATGCCTCTTTTATTGTTTCGGTTACTTGATAAAATCCTTTCATTTAAAACTTATTTTTTATTTGTTGTGCTTCCATCTCTGACTTCTCTTTCATAAAAGATAACATTGTAAAGCATTGATGCACGTTTAATTTAGTGATATCTTCAAATTTTGTAATATCTCCGTTAGCGAGTCCATAAATTGAGGTGTACCATCCATATCGCTTATTGAAATTAGCTGCTCTTGAATACCCTCCATCTCCGTTCGATTGTTCGAAGAGAGAATCGTATCCCTCGATAACTCTAGACCTAAATTGTAGAAAAAAAAAATTGAACCCATCGCAGCACTCAAAGGCATATTCTTCATTTTATCTGAATCGCTTGTATCGTAATCTTTGATATTATAATTTAATCCTTTGCTATCTTTAATTGGTCTGTAAAGCACATTCATAGCAACGTGAATTTGTTCCCACTTTGAAATGTTATTATCCAAGTCAATATATTCTCCCAGAGTTAATTCGTCAAGGTCTGGAATAAAGCCATACTTTACACCATCCATTTTAAACTGCACAATATGTTGAGGTTTTTGTTCTAACATATTATTTAACACATCAAGAATTGCAGTAACACTACTCATTTTTAAATTGTAAGTATCAGCCAAAGAGATTCCGCAAAATATCTCAATCATTTTAGCATTAAGAAATTCGCCTTCTTTATTGTTTTCAGCTATGCTTAAAAACTTTTGGTATTGACCAAGTGTAATTTCGTTTAGATTATTTGGTATGGTAATTTCAATCTTCATATATATATAATACTTTTAATTTAATGTTTTATGAAAAAGCCCTTACAATTTTCATATGCTTTTGTTAATAGGAAAAACTGATTGCTATTTCTTGGTCTTGCTATTCTTATTTCTTTGTCGGTTCTGTGGTGTATGTAGCATTCCACAATAGCTATCATCTCTTCATTTCTCATTACCTTATATTGTATTTTCCTTTGTTTGGTGTTTGTAATTGAGATGTAATTGCATATCTAGCCGCATCGATACAATGGTTAAAAGCATCAATTGGTTTGTTGATTGTGTTTCCCTCTCTATCTTTCATCCAAGTATATGATTGCAATTCTTTAATTAGATTCTTACTTCTGCTTGTAACGTATATTTTATTTTGGTTGATTAAGTTGATACCATACACAATTGAATCCTTTCCTTTTGTACAAGGCAACACCTTATGCCCAAGTGTTCTTAATTCTGCAATTGATTTTGGTTCTGCTGAATCAGCATACACAATAGCATTTATATCGTGTGCTTTAAATAGGTTTGAAGTATCGCTATTTAATAGTTTCTTTTGGTATATAACCTCATCAAATATATACGCATCGTTATACTTGTATAATGCAATCAAAGTCGTTGGGTCATTTGAGTATCCAAAGTCCATTCCATAACAAAGCAACCTTGCTTCTAAAGGCAATTTAATTTCTTGCCATTCTTTTATACATACACCTTCAAGTGAACCAATCTGACCAAGTCCATATACCTTCCACCAGTTGCTCCAATATTCAGATGTCTTTGCTTTCTCCTTCGCTTGTTCTATATCGTCTACAATAGTTTGTGGCAACGCTTCGTTATCCAAATAGGTAAGTGTAATAAAATCTGCATCGGGTTGATTAGCGACCTCCTTATGAGCCCAAAAGTTTGCAGTTGGGTTGAAGTCAATCCATATATCTCCAGATGTTCTAATTGCTAATTGTGTGTAAGCTTCAAACGGAATATTGTTTGCTTCATTACAATACAATACATTTCTTCTTGCACCTCTTAATTTGTCTGGTTGCTCAACTGAAAAAAATTCAATATAAGAACCATTTGTAAACGTATATTTTAATGCTGACCTATTCCAATGTGCATCTCTATACCTTCCAGTTTCAATCATTATTTTAAGAAAGTCCTTCATTGCTCCCCTCCTTAAATGTGGTATTGATTCAGATACTACACTCGTTTCTAAATATGGTGTTCTTATACATCTGTCAATAAGAATAGGCAGTATGCCAAATGTTTTACCAGCTGACGTACCACCTTGAATTACTTTTTTACGCTTTGTAAGAGCGTGTAATTTCTTTATCGCAGTTGTTGTTTGGAACATTCTATAAATCGAATAGAGGTTGTTCAGATGTTATTGAAATGTCTTTTGTTTCTTTTGGCTTACCAGCATAATAGTTGTAGAACATTTGCACATATTTAAAATCTCCTTCTTCAACACCTTTTTCAAGTGCTGCATATGCCTTTGGTTCTAATGGAGATAATCTTTCAATCATTTTTACCTCTTCTGCTTTTGATGGTCTACCACCTTTGTTTCCTTTTGTTCCTTTATTGTTTGCTCTTTTATCCATTTTTCAAATCAGTTTAAATTAGTTTACTAATTATATAATAGTAAATATCAGCTATTTTATTCGGTTTCTTTTTTATCTTCTTCTCTTGTCAAGTTAATTGCTTTGATTATTGCTTGTACTTCCAAAGCTAATTTATACGTTACCTTTTCAACAAGTGCTAACCTTTCGTTTATTGTGTGTTTCTTCTGCTTCATATCTACTATATTAATTTGTCGTTTAATTGTTCAATCCATTGTCTTAATCTTGTTTTATTACAAGTGCAAGGTTCTGAATATTTATGGTTGAAATATTTTGCGTGTAGTCTACACATTGTTTTAAAATCTTCGTTGCTCATCTTTGAAGTAATTCTTTGCTTTACTCCGTTCCATATTAATCTATCTTCTACCATTAAAATAATTTTAAAGCGTTATCTTCAATTCTTTTTTTAGCTATTTCAAAATAGTTTTCATCCATTTCGATACCTATGCCATTTCTATTGGTGTTTTGACAAGCTACCATAGTTGAGCCACTTCCCATAGTTAAATCAACAACTAAATCATTTTCATTGCTAAAAGTCTTAATTAAATCTTCAAGCAATAATGTAGGCTTTTGTGTTGGATGGTGTCCGTCATAATCTTTTTTGTATTTTAATATATTGCTTTTGTATTTTTTACCTTCCCATAGGTTAAAGGTGCTTGCAAACTTATTTTTAAATTGGTTGTCTATTTCTTTGAGTTCTTCGTAAGGTATTGGAAAAAATTTAGTAGGTTGTAATATATTTTTATAAATTTCTTCTGTTGGTAAATGAAATTGAGCAGCAGCCCAATAATGTTCTAACACACTTCTATCTCTATTACCTTTTTTATTTGTGTAATCGCTAAATAAGTGGTTAAATTGCTTATTAGTCATTCCGCTTTTTTGCTTACATTCTTTTAAGTAATTTCTTAAAGGGTGTAAATCTTCCGTGTCGTGGTTCTTACTAAACACTAAAATATCTTCAGTAAAAGAAACCATATTAACTTTAACACCTAGAGCAACCGCAAAATTATCTTTTTCCCAAGTTGCCCTATAACTAAATGGTATGTTTGGTATTGCTTCGGTTATTAGTTTAGTAGTGTAAGGTTCTTGACTAAACAATATCATTTTGCCGTTTTTTCTTAATATACGGTTTGCAATCTCATAAACCTTTTTAGGTTCTATTGCTAAATCCCATCCGTTAATTCCTAATTTTCTACCGCCATCAGTATTCATATTACCGTAAGGCAAATCAGTTAATATCAAATCAACACTTCCACTTTCTATTTTATCGCTTTCAATAAGGCAATCGCCTTTATATAATTTTACCATAATTCAATATCGTTTAAGTTTTCTTGTCTTTTATCGCAACCACAATCTTCTCCAAATATCTTTTTAACTATCCATTTGATACCAGTATAATATGTAATGCGTTCAATTAAATCTCCTAGCTTCATTCTAAAATCTTTTTGGTTAATTTAGCTTTTGTCTTTCTGTATGTATTATACAAGGAATGATATGTAATGCTGGTTTTGTTTGATAGTTCTGTAATCGAATATTCGTTTTGAATAAGGTTGAATACTTTTTTATCGTACCAATGCAAATCTTCTAATTCTTTTATTAGTGTTTCATCTGCTGAATCATAATCAATATATTCTTGCGATTCTAAATCTAAAACCAAATCCAATGAAACTTTGTTTTCTTTTTTCTTCTTGTTGTACATTTGTTGAAATGAAGTTCGTAATGTTAAATAAATGTAGTAATAATTTACATCATCTCCATAGGATATATTTAAACCTTTTTTTAGCATCCTACCAATTATAAGATACATATTACTAACAATGTCTTCAGCTTCATCTTTGGTGCAACCAAATTTAAGAACTGTATTTATCCATTTATTGTGTGATTTAAAAACCTTTTCTAACATATATAAAATTATTGTATAAATATACAGATAATAATAAGAAAGTTATAAACAAAAAAGAAAGTGATTCTAGAGTATAGCTACCCCAAAACCACTTTATTTAATTAAATTTATACTATATGTGTTTGATTATTTTTGTAGATGAATATTTTTGTTTTTAAGTATAATATTTCATTATATATATAATAAGTTTTTATGCCAAATTTACAAAATATACTATACTATTTTCTTATAGTAAAAGTAATTACTATCAATTTTTCTTATGCTTATATCTGATGTAACCAGATTCTAAATGCTTTGAATCAATCCAACCAGTAACTGGATTCATTTTATAGTTTTGCTTTCTTTGTTGAACTTCTTTGTGTTGCATTCTTTTAAACTCTTCAAGTGTTTGTATATCTTCCATATTTATATTTTTACCAAGTTCCAGCTAATGCACCAGAACATTCAATTATTTCATATTTGTTTTGTGCTTTCCATTCATAAGATTTAATTCGTAGCTTTACAAGTTCTGTAACATCTGCACGTTGAGTTGAGCCATAAGGTAATGTACCTATAAGAGTATCTAAAGCATCCAATCCTATTTCGCTTTGTCTTGTATCAATTTCTTTTATAGTTTGCTTAAAAGCTTTCTTTTTAGGTTTTATTTGTTTTTTTTCTTCTTGGTCGTTGAAATATATTTTATACATATTTCTAAACTCATTGTAACTTGCATAATAAACATTTATTTTTGAAAGAGAATGGAATATTGATGCTCTGTTTTTGCTTGAACCTTTTTCTTTAAAGAAGTCTGATATCATTCTGTCATTCATTCCGTTGAATTCTTTTAGAATCTTATAAAATAAACATCTTGTATAAGCATCTTTTGGTGTTCTTGAATTGCTTTTTATATTAAACTCAAAGTTTTCTTTGAACTCTTTTAATAAATAGTTTGCGTTTTCTGAATTGTAGTTTAATTTATGCTTCATATTATTCAATTATTTTTGCTCCGTGTTCAAGATTTATTTTATCTGATGCTGCAACCATTTTTGGTTTGTCTTTTGAGTAAGCAATACACACTTCTTGAATCTTTGTAAAGTCATTAAAATCAAACTCATTTAGAAGCCATTTAACGAACTCTAATTTATTTGCGACTAATTTATCTCCCAAATCTTTTTCGTCCACCTCTTCGACCTTCTGATAGTAATTCGTTTCAATTTCTATTAAGTCATCAATTGTTTTCTTTACATTGTTTTTTGTTCTGTGCCTAAATAGTCCAGATGCTTTTGCTTCTTCTAAAAAGTGTAAGTTTACAAATGATGTTATTATTGCACCGCTTACTTGTTCAATTTGTTTTTCTGTTAATTCCATTTTAATATTTATTTTGCTCGCACTTTTCCTCGTTGTAGTATCTCTTTGTTAATTCAATTTCATCATCAAGTAATTTATTTAAGTGATTGTAAATAAAATTTGCATCTTCATCTGTTACTTTATACTCTTCATCTTCGCCAATCCAAATGTTGGTATGTAGCACATCATCTTTTAAA
>Ga0209602_1002756_pt1 | contig 14076 bp, 6 predicted proteins | sample COGITO_mtgs_1205_3_FD_184810 | JGI IMG/M metagenome (GOLD analysis project Ga0209602, IMG submission 184810) | Pelagic marine microbial communities from North Sea - COGITO_mtgs_120524 (SPAdes) (version 2) | ecosystem: Environmental > Aquatic > Marine > Epipelagic ...
AGGATCAAAAAGTATTTCAGTAGGAGCAAATGCGTATACGGATACTGCTTGGGGGAATAGTAATACGGTATCAAACACATTCACCTATACGGCTGGTTCTGCTCCAGTAACGAGTAGTACATCACTAACGAGTAACAATGCTTTAGGGGCTACCAAGGCAAAGGTTGGAGATGTTGTAACATTAACATTTGTCACTGATATAAACATTAATAGTCCAACCGTAGCATTCACATCTGGAGGACAAGCGATAACAAATAGTGTAACGGTAACAGGAAGTAACACCTCTTGGACGGCAACTTATACAGTACACACTAGTGATACGGAAGGAGCTGTCGCAATTTCGATTACCGCTACAAGTACTAGTGGAACACAAGCAAGTGCTCATACGACTATTAGTTCAGGTTCGGTAACAATGGACAAAACTGCCCCAGCTTGGAGTAATATATATCCTTCAGGGAATACTACTACTAACTCTTCGGCAGTTCAATACTCGCTTTCTGAGGCATTATCGAGCGGTACTGTAACATTTACGAGAACTGGAGGAAGTGCTGCTTCAAACGCCACTGTAGCCCTCACAGGAGCTGAATTAAATGCTGGTTCCAGATCTTTAGGAGTGCTAACGAATGCTCCAACACTAGTAAATAGTGCTGTATATAGCATCTCATTTAATGGTGTGGATTTATCTGGGAATGCATCTAATACATCTACTGCATCTGGGGTTACATTTAATAATATATTACCATCAATAACCTCAGTAACCAGTACTACCACAGATGGTTATTACAACGCTGGAGATAATATAAATATCACAGTAACCTTTAACGGATCAGTGAATCTTATATCGTCTGGAGGACCTGGTGGAGGTGGAGGTGGTACACCGACTATGGTTGTTACTCTTGAGACAGGATCAACCGATAGAACGGTTTCATTTACAAGTATATCTAATGCCTCCTCTGTGAGTGGGACTTATACTGTACAAGCAGGAGACACAAGTGCTGATTTAGCCGTTAAGACTATTGTTGTCAACGATGGTAATATATCGAATGCAGCAGGCAATATGTCTGACTTTACTATAGGTAGCAATCTATCATCTACAAGTGCTTTAGTTGTTGATACTACTGCTCCTGTTATAAGTAGCGTTTCTCCAGCATCGAGTTCATCGGTAGCAAACAAGAATATTGGTTATACACTTAGTGAACAATGTGCGAGTGGTACAGTAGTATTCACAAGAACTGGAGGTTCTCCAGATAGTGGAAGTCCTCATACTGTAAATCTTGTATCAAGTGAACTTACAACTGGGGTGCACGCTCCAGCAGAGTTAATTAACAATCCTTCGCTTGTTTCAGGATCCGTATATAGCATAGCGTTCAACGCTACGGATTTAGCAGCTAATAATGCTACAGCAGTGACTAGTACTTCAGTAACCTACAGCACAGACAATATCGCACCAACAATTGTAATTTCAAGTAATAATGTCAATTCAGGTGGAATATCTAACCTAGATGCTATTGTATTAAACTTTACTATTAGCGAGACTACAACCAATTTTGTCGTTGGAGATATAACAGTAAGTGGAGGTACTTTAAGTGGCTTTACAGGAAGTGATAAAAATTATGCTGCAACCTTTACCCCAAACGGTAACAGTTCAAAAACTATTAATGTAAACGCTGGTGTCTTCACGGATGCTGCTAATAATAATAATTTAGCAGCCACTCAATTCATTTATACTTACAATGGAGATTCTCCAACAGTAGCTATCACGAGTGACCAAGTAAACCACAACGGAACATATGGTAATTCAGAGATTGTATTAACCTTTACAACGAGTATAGCTACGACAAATTTTGTTGCCTCAGATATTACTGTTTCTAATGGGACTTTAACAAACTTCACAGCAACAAGTAGTACAGTATACACGGCTAATTTTACCGCTACGGTTAATGGTGCTTGTAACATAAATGTATACGCAGGAGTCTTTACAGATGCAGCAACCAACACAAATACTGCGAGTGTCTTTACATGGACAAAGACTGGAGTTACTCCAACAGTAATAATAACTTCCTCAATTGCTAATAATTCAAGTACAACAACTAGTTCTTTACCTATAACTTTTACAACTAGTTCATCTACTTTAAATTTTATAGCTAGTGATGTGGTGGTTACTGGGGGTGCAATTAGCGGATTTACAGGAAGTGGAACAACTTATACTGCAACCTTCACAGCATCTGATACAGGAGTTAAAACCATAATTGTCCCTGAGAATTCATTTACTAATAGTGACATAGTGGGTAATGAAAAAGCTCAGTTTGCTTTTGCTCGTGTCTTTTTAAGCCCACCAGCACCAGTAGGTTGGAGTTTAACTCCTGCGGTAAACTTCGTAAAAAGAGGAGTACTTAGGGCTACGATTAAAACGGAGAACGAGCAATCATCATCGTTGACAGACAAAAACTTCTACTATGAAAATGGAGTGATATCAGCAGATGTATTACCTGATGGGAGTGCCGTGAATGGTATTGAAATGATTGGGACTCAAATAGAAATAGATTTAGAATTCACAGACAATTCAACAGCGGATGTCATTGAATCAGTGATGATTGGGACTTGGAACTCACTTGGTCATTGATGTTGATATAATAATAACAATTTGTATATTTGTAGTAATAAAATAAAGATAAAATGGAACCATTTACATTAGCAGCGATCATTGGAGCAGGCAGTATGATTGGAGGAAAGGTCATAGATGGCATTACTAACAATAAGGCTAATAAGAAACTTGCCGATGCTCAAAAACAAGCGAGAAAGGATCAGCTTGCTGCTCAAAAGGATTACAATATAAAGTACGGTACTTACCAGAAGAACATAAGGAATCTTCTTGGAGATAGACCAGAGCTCAATATAAAAAGCACGCAGGATACCTTGCTACCATATCTTAATCAAGTTCAGGGTGACTTGATGGCATCTCAAGGTAGAGCAGCAGGATCCGAAATTCGAAGGGATGATATAAGGCAGAATAGTGCGGATCAAATATATAGAACTCAACAAGCAGCTCGGACTGGTGGAGATTTAATGGGTGCTATTGGTAGAATACAGGCTGGTGAGTATGCTAACATAAGAAGGCTCGGTGGTGTTGAAGCTCAAGAACGAGTAAACAGAATAGACAGCAAAACCACAGCTTTCCAAAACGCTATTAAGGCTAATTCAATGTACAATGCTGCGGAGCAAACACAAAGAGAACAAGCCTTGTACCAGGATAGCCTTCAGAGATATAACCAATCATTGAATTTTGAAGAACAAAGTCAGATGAATCAACTTCAATCGAATTTGAATTTTGCTGTTGGAAATGTAAATCAACAAGCAGCGATGGGTGCAACCCAAGCAGCGATGATGCAAAATAATACAGGCAATATGCTAATGAATTTGGGTCCATCAATAATGCAGATGGGAATGCAACAACAGCAGATGCAAAATGATGCAAATATGTATCAGCAAGCGCTAGTAACACCATCACCCTCAACCCCTACTCCAATAAATCAAAGTAATAATTATGGACAAGGATATAGTTAAAAAGAAATGGCAGAACCGATATTTAAAACAATAGACTTCAGTAAGCAAATTGCTGAAAACAATAGAAAAACGGATGCTACAAACTTAGCTGGGCTTCAAAACTTTTCTAATACATTCTTATCTGGAAGACAGGATAACATAAATCAAGCGAGGCAATTGATGTCTGACTTTGAGGCTGTCATAAATGAGGTTGATGATATTCATAAGGAGGGTGTATCCGAGAAGATACAAGCCACCCAAGCAAAACTTGCTAATAATATCTACAAGAAGAAGGGTAAAAATGGAGTGAGATTAAATCTTGGTGATCTTAATAGCAATGATTTTAACTACGCAAGGGAGATGCGAAGCCTAAAGAATATAGCTACAAATTCAAGACTTGTAAAGCAACAACTTACTGATGTAAAGAATAATATTAAAACCGATAAATACATTCTAAGCAACGCTGATAGAGCAAGTGCTGCTGCCGATGTTTCCACTTATTTAAGTAGCTCTGAAGCCTTAAATCAAAGCCCTGAAGAGCTTAACGATCAAGTTCGTGCTATCTACAGGAAGCACAGAGATAATGTCGGAGAAGGGGTTGATTTGTTTGTTAGGGATCAAATTAGAACTAATAGTTCATCCTTAGGTTTAGATGCTGATGGTAATCAAATCCTCACTTCCACTGCTTATTTTGAATCACTCTCAAAGTACAATCCAGAAACCAAACAATATGAGGTTGACATGGATAAAATCGATGCCGTTGCTGAAAATTATGCTGATCAAGGAAATATAATTCAATCAGAAAAACAGGAATATAAACAACGTCTTGCGGAAAGAGCTCAGTTAGTTAGAACTCAAAAGGTCCAGGATACTGCGATTGATCTTAAGAGGAAAGATGCAGCATTAAAAAGTGCTGATGTTAGAGATGATTATACCAAAGCTAACACAGCCAAAATATATAAGGATCTAAATGATATTGATAAGACGGCAGATTATGAAAAACAACTTACAGAAGCAGAAAACGCAGTAATAAATGAAATTCAAAAAGGAGCTCAAGGTGACTCCCCTATTCCACAAGCATTCTTTGAATCATTAAATCTAACAGGAAAAAATGCCTTTTATGTTCGGAACGAGCAAGAGTATGTTGACTTTGTTTTAAGTAAAGCCAAAGCTAATATTGATAAGGAGGGAAATCTAGAATATGTCGATGAGGAGGGAAACACACAATATGGAGATGAGGAAGACGCTAAAGAAGCTTACAAAAGAGCTTGGGCAGAATTAACCACAGCCAATTTTGGAAAGGATGATCTTGAGAAAAAGCAAGACTTCTTGATTATAGATTATCCGGGAAATAAGAAACCTTCATATATCGACTTAACTAAGGGTAATAGTTATGAGCTTATTAAAAGGCTTATAGGGCTGAATTATACCTCAAAAGAAAAGAAGCTAGAATTTTATAAATATATGTATGGTAGGGCAAATGGAGATATCCCTGCTGATAATATCATAAACCCTGATTCATTGTACGAGGGTATCGATCCCGATCAAATATAAATTTAATGGAAGAAGAAAACGAATTACTCACCGTTGATCAGTTTGCGGAAGGCTTTAAGGTAAAGTATCCTGAATTTAAAGATGAGGAAAACTCTGTCCTCACTGATAGAATAATATCTAAATATCCTAAATACAAGGATATGATAACCTTCGAGGAGGAGAGCAATGATCTATTATCTGTGGATCAATTTGCTGAAGGTTTTAAGGAAAAATACCCTCAATTTAAGGATGATGACAACTATGATCTTACAGAAAGGATTATTGCTAAATATCCTCAATACAAAGAGCAAGTAGACTTTCAAAAAAAAAATCCAGACGATCCTATGGAATCTATTTCGGAAGATCCTTCTATGGATACTACCGAGGAGAATGGTGCTGGGGAAGGAAGCTTCCTAGATAAACTTGGTGGCTATGTTGGATCAATGGTGGATGATTTTGAGGAAGGTGTAAAAGAAAGATCCAAATCAAGAGACAATTATGAGAAAGGTTGGAGCACCTCCACCGGTAAGGCTACAATGGGACAACTACTTGTAGATGGTATATATAATACGCTAACGAATACACTTCCAGCAGAATTTCAATCAACAATTCAAGCCACTCCTATCTCAAATGAATTGTCAAAAATCAATAGAGGACTTGATAAAGCTAAGGCTAATGGGGATGATTCAATAACTATCCTAAAGAATAAGCAATATCAGAAATTATCTTTAGAAGAAGCTAAACAAAGGAAGGCTGAACTTCAAAAAGATTTAAACACTTCAATAACGAGTATAGCTGAAAAAAGAAAGGATTCTGAAGAGATGACATTAGCCTCGGATGGCAGCTACTCTGAGATGTTTACTGCTCAAGGTATGACAAACCTAGTCGCAACTCAACTTCCAAGATTAGGTGCATCTGTGGCATTGCCTGTATTCGGAAGTTTTGCTCAAATATATGGTGATACATATATGGAAACTTTAACGGCAATTACCGCAAAGGAAAATGGAATTCCTGAGCAAGATGTAACACCTAATATGATGTTAAAGGTAATTGAGGATGGAAAAGATGCAAGAGCTATTAGTGCCTTATCTGCCACACTTGGTTCAAGTTTAGACTTAATTGGCTTAGGAGCTATAACTGGAAAATTAAATGGTCCTGTCGTTGGTTTCATAAAACAACACGTAAAGAAAGGTCTAACAAAAGGAGGCAAAGCAGGAGCTAAAAAAGCGGTATCCTTAGCTGGAGATATTGTCATGGCTGGTAATGTTGCTAAAGGTGGTTTAACCGAGGGCATAACTGAAGGGGCTCAGTCCGCTATACAACAAGTTGGTAAGCTCGTGGCTTTAGGTAATCCTATTAATGATGCATTTAATTCACTTAATTGGGATCAAATATTCAAGGAAGGTATTGCTGGAGCATTAATGGGTGGTCCAATAAGCGGAGGTTCATCCCCCGGAATAAAATTTAGTAGCAATGATGTAGAAGCCATGATTGCTGAGTATGATGTTGGTGCATTAAAGCAGTTCACCGAAGAGGGTATGATTGATTGGAATACCATTCCTGAAAGGACTAAATCTAAAGTAAGATTTCTAGAAAAAATTAAAGGAGAAAAAGTATTGCCAATACCCTCCGCAATAAACAAGGAAACTGATGTCGAAGTTGATGTCAAGGAAGATGTAGACATAGAAGAACAAGTAGATGAACAAACAACCACAGACACCGAAGGAGTACCTTCAATGGATGAAGGAGCAGAATCCAATGTTGAACAAGTTGATGGAGAAACTAAGCCTGGAACCGAAGAATCTACGGATCAGCAAGAACAAGTAGTTCCACCATCATCAAAAGGATTACTTAGCGTTGATGAGGGAGGCAAGGCTGAACTCACAACCGAAGATGGAAGAATCATAGAGCTTGGAAATATAGAAGATGAGAAGAGCTTGGAAGAGCTTGGTTTATCATTTGAGCAAACTAGTGTTCAACCAATGGGCGGTTCACTTTATAATGTTGATGGAAAAGAGTTAAGGTTAAGGGATGGAGAACAATTCAAGTTTAGTAAAAAAGGTAGAACGGTTATCTTATACGATGATAACAATAAGCCTGTAAAGATTACAGGAAACCAGGCTGAAGAGTTGGAGTATTTTTCGAAGCTTTCAGATACAGATAAGCAAGAAGATGTACGACAAAACCCAACTAAATATCATTACCACACAGGAACCTTAAAGGAAAAAGATAATTATACAGCAGAACCCTCAGAATTTGAAAGTAAGGATGAACCATTAACTGGACATTATTTTTCTACTAGCGATAAGGATTCAAGAGGAGATAAAAATAAAGAAAAGAGCAGTGAAAGAAGAGCGGTGGATTTTGGGAAATATAAGTTACTTAAAATCGGTGCTGATTCTTTTAAACAGGTTAAAGGTCAACTTAAAGATTTAGCAATATACCTTGGGAAGTATTCAGAAAATCGTCTAAGGACAGATATACCATTAACACCACGCCAAATAATTGACTCAATCAATAATGCCGAACTCCGGTTGGAGTTAAATAAGTTAGCAAAAGGCGAATTAGTTAATTTCGGAAGTGAATGGGCAATTGAAAATGGTTTAGCCACAAATCGGTCTAATAATAATAAGGATGCAGATCCATCACGCATAGAAAGTTTAGAAACTTTCATATTAAAAAAGCTAGGTTATGATGGCATTGAAATTCAAGGCTCATCTGAGCAAAAGGGTGATGCTTCATCTGAAATACAACAAGAAGGTTCTATAATCTTTGATTTAAAACCAGAAACAGTTGTTGTTCTATCGGAAGACTCACAAAAGCCTAGCAATAGAACAAAAGCACCTACAACCCTTAAGGAAGCATCAGAATCAATTTATAATAGTTATTCTATCGTTGATTCAAATGATAAACCTGGAGTTAGTAATGAATCACAAGTCATTGTAAAGGAGGAGGCTCAAGAAGGTAATGATATAATACTTAAGCCAGAGATGGCTGTGGATGATAAAAGTAGAGGAAAACTATATGAATTTCTAGACAAGAAAGACAAGGAGTTAACAAAATTCGGTAAAGAGAATTTAAGTTTTGGATTGCCTATAGCCGTTGCCCAGGGTACTATCAAAACAATGAAACTTGCTATTGAAACGGCTCAAACTGGAGCTGATATTATCAAGGCTGGAGTTGATTACATAAAGAATACTGATTGGTATAAGAATCAAACTAAAGCCAAGAAAGCAGAAATAGATACTGCAATAGGTGATGAAAAGAATTTTATCAATCTCGTAGGTGAAACACCTACAAAGCCACCTAAAGCGAATGCAAGAATAGAGCGGTTGAAAGATACCTCAAGAAGACTTCGAAAGCAGTTTAATGATCTTCGTGAGTACAAGAAAAACTTGATTGATAACATATATGAAAAGCTAGAATTAAAAACCCTCGATAATCTTAGTAACTATTTCAACAAACCAATTTTTAGACAAATCAACAACGCTAAAACAGCAGGAGCTGTGGATCGTTTGATTAGTAAGATTGATTATAAAATTGTCAATGAAGAGTTAAAGAAAGTTGATCAGGCTATTGGTAAGTTTTTCAGTGAAAGAAAGAAGTTCGTTAAGAGTGTTGAGGGTAAACCCAAGGGTAATGTTGTTGATAATGAAACAAGAAAACTTATTACCGAAACAATCAATACAAAGCTAGGTGAGGATTTAAATGTTCTTGAAAAACAAGCAGCCAAGATTGAACTTGGATTAGGTGGTATGTCCGATGCTGATTTTGATAAAGCCTCGAACGAATTGACCGCTATTGAGATAGCAATTAATTTAAAGAAAGCTGATGATTTAATTAAAAATTCAAAAGCATTACGTAAGGAAAAGAATGATAATCCAAAGTCATTCACAGCTGATGAGAAGGCTGATTTTAGGGAGAATGTAGATCTTACAGCGGAAGGAATTAGATTGAAGGAACAGGCTTTAAATGATCTCATAGCACTGCGAGATGAGGGTAAGTCTAATTTGAAGGAAGAAATTAAAAAGGAAGCTGAACGCTTAAGAGCTTTACAAGACAAAGCATTAGAAGATACAAATCATGCTTTATCGGGCATGGATTCTTCAACGCTGGATAAGAAAAAGGAAGCAAGGGGAAAGTTTGTGAATACCTTTTTAAAAGCATTAAGTAAAGTCAAATCTTTTGCAGCTAGTAATGTCTTAACTTCACTGGAGTTTCTACTCAAGGTAGTTTCGAACAATAGTGATATTGATAAAGGGTTTCTACGTAATTACTTCTTCGTTGAAAAGACAGGTTTTACGGAAGCTAGGCAGAACGCATCTCAAGAAAAACGAGCCAATAGTGATGCTTTAAGGGATTTTATTTTTAAAACCTTTAATGTTAAGGGGAGTTTTAAGGAATTTAAATTTTTGACTTGGGTAGAGGGGGCAAGGGATCTTAAGGTAACTAAAAGTGGAATTTTTATAAAGAATAAAGATGGGGAACTTGAAGAACGACCTATGTCAAAACTCAACGCATTATCTATTTATCAATGGAGTAAGATGGATGGTGTGGCTTCAAACTTGGAGGAGGCTGGGTATACCGATGAATCAATTGAGCAAGTAAAGCAATTTCTAGGAGAAAAATATATCGCATTAGGAGATTTTATGACTGATTTTTTAAAGTCTAAATTCCCTGAATACAATAAACAATATCGTTCCATAATGAGAACCGATGTTAACGAAGTTGAAAATTATTTCCCTGTCAATTATAACAAGGAACAACTAAGTAATGAGGTAGATGTAGAGGATACTAAAGCAAATTATTTAGCATCCATAACCCCAAGCCATACAATAAGTAGAGTATCAAATAATAACAAATTAAATGACAACGCTGATGCTCTTGATTTGTTTAATAATTACCTCGAGGTGATGACACAATTTAAACATTACTCTAGACCAATTAAGGATATGAACTCTGTTCTTTCCAATAAGCAGTTTAAGTTTAACTTAGAAACATTGAGCGAGGATGGAAAGCTCTATGGGCAATTAAAAGATGCAGTCGGTGGAGTTGTTGGTGCAAGGGTAATAGAGAGTAATAAAGAAGCAGCAAATGCTGGTAGAGATTTATATAAAATTCAAAGGGGCATTCAACTTACTTATGTTGGATTTAAGGCTTACACTGCTGCTAAACAGCTTTTATCCTTTTTCGCAGCTTATGAATATGCTAACTCTGTTAGAGCAAATATTAAGGGAAAATCATACAGAATTCCATTTGCCGGTACAGCCTTATTCACTGGAAAACTAATTTGGGATTTGCCCAAAGCCTACCAATCATATAAGTTTTTATATGATAAATCAACAGGATTTAAGGATAGAGTGGATAGTGGAGATGTTGGAAGTGAATCTATTAGAAGGGCTCTTGATGGTGCTAGAACAAGTAAATTCAATCTAGCTCAAAAGATGGCAGCGAAATTTGGATTATTTTTAAATAGGGCTGTAGATACTTTTACCATTGCTTGGACAGGTAAAACTTTATACGATCAACAAATGAAAATGTATAAGGAGAATGGCTTAACTCAAAAACAAGCGAATGAAAAAGCTATTAGAGATTTTGAAGTTTATTTTACGTTATCACAACAATCTAGTGATCCAGAATTGCTTAGTAGTTCGCAAAGAGATAAGGGATTCATAGGGTTATTTTCAGCCTTTAAAAATGCTCAACAATCATACTTTAGAAAGATTGCAGGATCATTTACGAGTTTATTGAACTCATACAAAAATGAAAAAACAAGACTAGAGAAATTAGGTAGAAAGAATCCAGGCAGAAAAGCCTTAGTAAAGATTGCCAGTACCGATGCTGATCAAAATAATGTTAAAAAGATTATGCTTTATGGATATGTAATGCCTTTAGCTTGGCAGTATGTTGCTAGTGGATTACCTGGACTACTTACAAAGTGGGATGACGATGATGAGTACGAAATGAAAAGAACCTTATTTTTAGTCCTTTAGATGGAGCATTTATTGTTGGTGATTTACTTAAAGCTGCTGCGGATAAAGTTATAGGTGAAGTTCCTTGGGGTTACAGTCCAATTATTCTTGAAGAAGAAATCAATAATTTTATGAAGGATGGTGCAAAAGCTATGGATAGTAGTTCAGAGGCAGCTTATTTGGCTGCGAAATATTCACTAAAACTAAGTGGATTGGTAGATCTAGATGCATCGGTTAAGATGTATGAAGCCATAGAGGACATACTAGACGAAAAAGGCATTCCAAGTTATGAAAATGTATTGAAAGTGATGAATGCTCCAAAGGCTTTGACAGGAGAATCTAGTGGTGGGAAATCAAGAAAGAGGAAGGTGTTTTATTAATTAAAAAGATCTGATTGCTTGTACATTAAGAATTGCACTTCTATTAAAATTACTGTGAAGGCAGTTATTATAGAAGCGTTGATAAGTAGCATCACCACCTACAGTAGAAGAAGAAGTCCAGAATTGGTCACTTGAAATAACACCAATTAAATCCTTATTCAGACATATTTTTTTTGCTTCATCTTTTGATGGTAAAAACCAATCATCATATCCATCAATTTCAAATTTATCACATAGATCAGCTGCGGTATCAGCTCCACATTCAGCTACAATTAGGGCTGTATTAGCTGCTCCTGAGCCTATATCATTCTTAAGATAAAACATAGGCTCTGACACCCCGATGCAACCCCACTGAATACCTTCAGATTGTTTAGATGGACTTATTATGAGTCCATGAAGCTCTCCTTCTATATAGCCAGGATCACTCTCTTCTAATATGTAAGCTAAAATTCCCCCTTGATAAGCATCTCCTATTTCCATGTTTTGGAGAACTTGAAAATTTGAGCAACCATCAATATTTGGGAAAAGACCAATAGGTGTATCGGGACATATGTCTTTATCATCTGTTACACCGTCACCATCAGTATCTTTTAATTCAAATACTGCTGTAACCTCAGTATTATTTGCAGTCATAGTAATAACTATTTGGTAGGCACCAAATTGATTAATTTCACCATTAAAATCTCCTTTCCATTCTTTAAAACCATAATATTCATTTGCAGTTGCAACAAGGGTTACTTTTTCACCTTCTTCATAGAACCCATTTTCGTAGGCTACTGATCCTCCTTCTGACGGAGATATTAAAATAGTTAAAGTGAACTTCTCTACTGCAACAACATCCTCACCACAATTGGTAAAAAATACAAGTGAACAAAGAATACTTAAGAAGAGGAGGTGTTTCATTCTTCACAAGCTGTACAGGATTCCCAACAAACTACTTCCAATTCTAATGCTTGTCCTTCGATTACTGTTAAAAAGCGATTAATAAACATACCATCTGTAGTCACGGTACAATCAGACCCTTCAGTTAATTCCTCTTGAACATTATTGCTCATTCTAAACTTATACTCATAATCTCCAGCATCAAGATATTTATCGAAGTCCCATACTCCATCTCCATTGTCATCTGTCATATACTCATTAGAAATCCAGCTGTCCCAGTTGCCTATGACTTGTGGAGTACCTACTTCAGTGTATTCATTTAAATCCAAAGAAAAGGTTACTACATCTGTTCTACATCCATTCTCATCTATTTCTACATCAATAGGTGTATTCTGGCAAGTATCTAAATCATCAGTTACACCATCTCCATCCGTATCTTTTTGTGAATCTGCACAACCATTTTCATCTACTGTGGCACCTTCAGGAGTATCCGCACAAGTGTCTAAATCATCAGTCACCCCATCTCCATCTGTATCCTTTTGCGAATCAGCACATCCATTTTCATCGATCTCAGCACCCTCTGGAGTATCAACACAGGTATCTAAATCATCAGTTATTCCATCCATGTCCGTATCTTTCTGAGAATCAGCACATCCATTTTCATCCACTTCAGCAAGTTCAGGAGTATCTGCACAAGTATCTAAATTGTCAAATATTCCGTCTCCATCAGAATCACTTTGAGATGGAGAGCAACCCACTTCATTTGCTGTTTCATTCTCTGGAGTATCAGAGCAAACGTCAATATCATCGGTCACTCCATCTCCATCGGTATCCAACAACTCAAAGACAGCAGTAACTGTATTATCTGCATTCATTATCAGCTCCATAGGATTGGTGGTTCCATTAAAGGCACCTGTCCATTCCTTAAATGCGTAATTATCATTAGCCGTAGCGGTTAAAGTAACCTTAGTTCCTTCTGTAAAAGGACCCGATTGATAGGACACTAATCCTCCTTCTATTGGTGAGATTTCAACTGTTAAGTCATACTTGACAGTTTCACTTGAATCATCATCCGTATTAGTATCACCTGTAGTGTCAGTTGTATCATCCGCAACGGGATCATCACTATCACCACAATTGGTAAACAATACAAGTGAACAAAGAATACTTAAGAAGAGGAGGTGTTTGACGTTTTTCATAATGGTTGTTTTAATTAATCCTTCTGATGACATTATTATTCCCTACAGTTTATAGTAAAGTTAGGTTTAGGTAATGTATAAGCGGTTGCTCCTGAACTGAAAAAATCGCATTTAGTAACATTACTTACATCCCAAGAACTAATATCTTGGTTGAATACGATTGCAGAGTTAAACATGGAACGCATATCCGTCACATTACTCACATCCCAATTACCAATGTCTTGATTGAAAGCGGTAGCCCCTCTAAACATGCTTTCAAGACTATATGCATTACTCACATCCCAATTGCTTATATCTTGGTTGAAAGATTCAGTTTGAGAAAACATAAAACTAAAAGATTCCACATTACTAACATCCCAAGAACCAATGTCTTGGTTGAAGGCTTCAGCATAATAAAACATAACATTCATATCTGTAACATTACTAACATCCCAAGAACCAATGTCTTGGTTGAAATTAGTGCTCATAAACAAATTTGATAAGTCAGTAACATTACTCACATCCCAAGAGCTAATATCTTGATTGAAGTCAATATTTTCACAGGTAGACGTAGTACAAAAAATACTT
>Ga0209602_1002770_pt1 | contig 14033 bp, 8 predicted proteins | sample COGITO_mtgs_1205_3_FD_184810 | JGI IMG/M metagenome (GOLD analysis project Ga0209602, IMG submission 184810) | Pelagic marine microbial communities from North Sea - COGITO_mtgs_120524 (SPAdes) (version 2) | ecosystem: Environmental > Aquatic > Marine > Epipelagic ...
AACTGTGTAATAGATGTAGCTGTAGTAAATATCATGGGTTCATGCGACTCTGGATCTAAACTTTCAACATTAAGCTTACAAAATAACGAGAGTTTGAATACTATTTACTTCCAAGTCCAGTACACCATTGATAATGGGGTTACATGGGTTCTAAAAAATTCAAATCTAGCAGTTGCTCCTGGCGCTACTGATACGACATTAAATCATTCAGTTCCCCACACCAAGAACATTATCTGGCGTTATAAAGTTACCAATACAAATAATGACTACACCGGCTTGACCCACACAGCACTTGCTGCCTCTGCAACCGTAGATTGTCCAATCCTTGACGGAACAGGTTCCTCTAGTTTTGGTGTATGTACAAGTGGTGAAAGAAAGTCAACATTTACCTTTTCAAACTCATCCTCTGCTAACTCACCTGCATACTTCTACATACAGTACAACTTAAGTGGCGATTCATCAGATTGGATAACAAAGGTCTCTGGAACACCAGTGATAGCTGGTACTTCTGCGACAACGTATGTTATGGTTCCAAATGGCCAAACAATCACTTGGAGATATTATCCAATGAGTTCTGCAACAACACCTACTTCTTACATCACAGAAGCAACTAGTGAGGAGGTAAACTGTTCGTTAGATACTGTTATTACACAAACATTGGATGTCTGTATTAGCAATGCTGCAGTCTCAAGATATGTCTTAACAAATAACACAAGTACAACTGTGTATTATCAAGTTGAGTATTTTATTCAAGGAAGCAGTGGTTATGTTGTAGCGGATACAGATCTGACACTAGGAGCAGCTGGATCAAGTACACAATCATCAGAATTCACACAGAGTGTAGCTTCTGGAAAATTTATTAGATGGCGTTATAAAGCAGCAACTTCATTAAGTGGTCTAGTTTCTGCAACGTATGTTGATCATGTTCAGTCTGCCACCGTCAACTGTGAAACTATCGACCCAAGCGTGACAACGTCATTTGGTATTTGTTATAACAGTACTAAAGAAGTTAAATTTATTATTAAAAACAGCGCAGATGCAACAACGTCAGCACTCTTTAAAGTACAAGTTAATGTTAATGGTACGGGATGGGTAGATAAGTCTGATATCACTCTTGGCTCCAATGGACAATATCCACATACACAAATTGTACAAACTGGACAGACTGTTCAATGGAGATACAAAGTTGGAAAAACTATATCAGATCTTCCTACTGAGTGGACTAATGACGACTTAAGAACAATTACATGTTCCTCTGGCGAAGATATCACAGTAACTTTCGATACTACTTGTGATAGTAATGGGTACAAAACTTCAAAACTTAACATTAATAATTCAAGCTCTGGAATTTTATATTACAAAGCAGAGTACTCAACAGATGGAGGTACAAATTGGACCCTGTCTGCTAATCAAGTTCAAGTCAATCCTGGAGGGGCAACATTCCTTCCAGAGTCTGTTTCTGAAGGTGAGACAATAACTTGGAGATATAAGATTTCACAGACCGGAGCTGATTTCTCAACGTTAAATTGGACTACAACTTCTACCTCAGATATTGTGAATTGTACTGGTGTAAACATTTCTACACCGTATACCTCTATGGGACAATGTATTAGCGGCTCAAAGACTTCAAAGTTCCACTACGGAACATTATCATCCAGCCCTGCACCAGCGTATTATCATATTCAATACAGAATTGACGGTGGAACCTGGACTGATAAAGTTAATTCATCAAATGGTGTAGTCGTAGGTGGAGTAAATACATATACATCTCAATCTGTAACTTCAGGTTCATCAATTGAATGGAGATATAAGGCTGCTTACAGTACGTCAGCATTGACAAATGTAAGTTTTACTAACTTACCAGGTGGTGCAATTGAAGTTGATTGTGGAACCTTTATCTCAGTGGTACATCAAATGGGTACTTGTTCTAATCAGACAGCAACTTCTACACTTACACTAAACAACACTGGCTCTACTCCAATGCTTGTTACAGTGCACTCTGCAATAAATTCCGGAGATTGGACCACAGAAGTTTCAACAGTCGAGATAACAGCGGGTAATCAGTTAGTTCTAGAGAAATCAGTAATTAATGGTCAAACTATAAGTTGGAAGTATAAATATGCTGGAACAGTTACAAAGCTATCTAGCGCATCTGAAACAGCTTTTAACTCCATTCCAGCGCTTGATTGTGATACAGAAGTAATAAATCAAGTTTCTTTGAATAATGTACTAAAAGCTTGTGTCGCTGGAAGTAGAATTTCTGAACTAACGGTCACAAACAATTCAAGCGAAACCGTTTATGTAGAAGCTTGGTATGACATTGGATCTGGTTGGATAACTAAAGGAACGTCATCGGTAATTAATGGAACTCCAAAAGTTCTTGAAGCTCCTGGTGCTCCTCATGGCGCAAGTGTAAAATGGAGATATCGCCTGGGTCTTTCTAGCTCCCTGACAGGTGACTTTACAACACTCACAACTCTCACCGTTGACTGCCCACAAACTTCCACGGTGACACAAACACTTGAGGCATGTTCTAATCAGACTAGAGATTCTAAACTATCTATTAATAATACGGGAACTATAACTCAGTATTACAAAGTTGAATACTCAATCAATAATGGTGGGTATCAATACATGACCACTGCAACCGTTGCCGCAGGCCAACTTGATAACTCGGTTTATAAAAACTTAACTTCTGGACAGTACATTACTTGGAGATATGCACCAAGTACAGTCCAAAATGACTTCTCAAATGCCTCATATATATACTTAACAAGAACGGCCACAGTTGATTGTACGTCTGCAAACTTGACAGCTACTCAAAGTTCCACCTGTACACCAAATGGAACAACGTCTACAAAGAATTCGACCTTTACAATTTCAAATGGTTCAGCAAATAGTGCTCAGGTACAAGTCGAATCTACAACAAATAATATTTCCTGGACTTCAATGGGTACGCAGACAATTACCAGTTCTCAGCCATATGTTGTTAACAAAGTCTTGACTACAAATTACATAATTTATAGATACAGAATCTTCAATGCAACAACTCCAAATACCTGGCAACAAGTTGTAGTAATGGCACCTGCTGATTGTGCGACTACAATAACTCCTACCACTGTAAGTGCATACAGCACTAATGAATGTGTAAATGGTAGTCCGACTGCTAAGTTAACAATCATCAATCCTAACTCAACAGCAGTAGTGGTGAGTTATGACATATCTATCAACGGTGGTGCCTTCCAGTCTGTAGGGAATACTTCTGTCACAGGCAGTTTTGTTACTAGTGCTTATAGTGTTCCAGCAAATAGTTCATTCCAATGGAGGTACAAGACTTCAACAGAAACTGCCTATAAATTTGTCTCCGCAACAGCAGAAAACTGTACTCAAGCAAGTTCATTAAGTGGCTATACAGAAATAGGTTGTGAAGTGGATAGCAACGGCTCACCGGTGTCTCCAGTAGCAAAATTAGTTGTCATAAACACTGGAGCTCAGAGTGCTTCTATTATGTATGATTACAAGTTAAATAATGGTCAATACCAGTCAGGATCAGTAATCTCTGTCAATGCGAACTCTTCTTTAACTGCTACAGAGATTCCTATAGGAACTACAGATCAAATTGTCTTTAGGTATAAGAGTACAAGCGATACTGCCTATCAATTTACACCCGAAAAATCAGGAGTAGATTGTGGAAGTACTCCAGATAACCCCCAAATGATATTAACTCTCGATGAATGCTCTGCAAATGTCGCTAAATCAACAATTGAGATTCGTAACTTAAGCAATGAATCTAAAAGCTTCTATGTAGAATACAGAATAGATGATGGCCCATGGACCAATTATGATTTAGTAACAATCAATCCTACTAGTGGAACAACTAGATTCTTGAATATTACTCAAAACCAAAAAATTCAATGGAGAGCTTTAGATAGTAGTTATACACAGTTTGCCATCGCCTCTCCTTACCAGATATCGAATGCAGAAACAGCTATCTGTGAAACAACTACTACAACTACACTTCCACCAGTGAAATATATTTTTGAACCACTTGTCTCAACAAACAGAGTTTGTGATGAGGAAAATGGTGGTGCTGAGTTCGGCGTCACAGTCGACAACTCAAGATCTAATGTTAGGGCAGAAGTGTTAAAAAAGATTTGGATTAATCAAACATTAATTGCTGAAGAAACTGTAACAGTTGGTCCAGGTCAAACTGTTGACTTTTCCTCAATTGAGGTTGGAGAGAATAAGATCTTTACTGTTGCACTAGAGGTTACCAATACTGAAAATGGAAAAGTTCAGAAAATGATTAAAAACAAGGATGCAGATTGCATAGAAGAAGATGACTTCGGCGTTACTGATCCTATAAATCCAATTGATCTTGTAAGAGAAGAAACAGGAATAGATAATATTTTTGACGGCTCTGGAGATGATCAAGAAAAGGAAGAAAATGGTGAATCGATAAATTTCCTTCCCGGTGATGATTTTGTAGAGTTTGTTTACAATGAGGATGCTGAAGATATCACTACTGACCCCATAGAGCCAACACCTCCGCCTGCTCCTGGAAGTCCAGAATTTCCTAGAACAGGTCGTAATGTTGGAGGATTAATAATATCTTTCGGCTTATTACTAGTTGCAGGTGGGGCTTTCCTCTTAAGGAGAGCATATAGGTTCTGATGGAATATTTCTTTACTTACCTATTCGTGATAGTTATCAATATTTTCGCGGTTTTAGGTGTGTTGAAAATCAGGAGAAATAAAATGAACAGTGCTGATGTAATCACTGAAGCAACGATTGTTGAGGATACTCCAAGTCCAAAAAGGAATAGAAGGTCATATAATTTTTTTAATCATCAACAAAGCAGCAATATATTTGTAGAGTTTGAAGACTTAGACCTAGGAAACACAGAACTTATCTATGATGGTCAACTTTTAGATCTAGCTGTTGAGAAAAAAATTGTCACAAAAAAAGGGAACTGGTATTTATACGGCGACGTAAAGCTTGGATACGGAAAAGATAAAGCAAAGTTTTATTTGTTGGAAAATACAATACTTGCAGATGAGATTAGTAGCTTAGTTTATAGTTCTATAGACATAAAACTTCAAAATCAAAGAGACGACTTACAGAATTTAGAGAATGCCGATTCAATTGAAAAAGGAAAACAAATTTACTCTTCTCATAATTCTCTCCAAAATCAACAATCACTTGGAATAATTAACCAACAGTTGGAGATTGAATTATCTGAAATATATGTAAAATCTAATACACTTAAAAAAGTTCTAGAAAATACTTTAGGCACCGAGGTCATGATAAGCATCGATATTAGTCAAAGATTCAACCCCTTAATCACTGATCAGGAAAAGTACGCAAGCGATATTGTTTCAATGTTAAAAGAAGTGGATTACCTAATATCAGCAGTAAGCAATATATCAAAAAATGCTAAATATTTAGATATTAAAGTTACAGAACAGATGCTGAGGGAGAAGCTAAATTTGATGACTTCGAATCTGTTTTCTATTGTATTCACTAAAAAGCCAGCACAAATGCATAAAAACTTTGCAAAATTAAGCTTCGACGAACCCGTAAAAAAAAACCGTAATAATGGACAGAGAAGATCTTCTAGGCAGATAAAGAACATTGACCATAAACAAAAGCCACTTGCACCAATTGGTTTAGTTCTTTTAGTAGTTGGATTATTTATTGTAGGTTATTCAATTAATCAAACTTTTTTCTCTACCTCAGTAATTGATGATGAACAACAATTGTTAGAAAAACAGTTTGAAGTTAACAACACAAACTTAAGTGATTTAAGAAACAAAAATTTAAATGCTGAAAATTCAGTAGAAAACTTAGAACAAATTGATGAGTTTCAAGAATCTTTTCTCTCTATAGCAACTAAAACGCTTACTAATCAGGCCGCCAAAGCAGAGTTTCTTCCTGACGTAGTTGGCAGAATTATGCTCTTATCTGCAGATGTCAACCACTATGTAGTATTCGGTGCTACCTCTAAAAAATTAGAGTATGGACCCGGGTACATAGTAGGGACATCTTTACCTGGCTCTGGTGGAAACTTCGGAATAGCTGGTCATAGAACTACTTATGGAGCTCCTTTTGGAAATCTAGATCGAGTAGTGATTGGTGATGATATTTTGTTTCAGACAAACACAAACGAATATAAATACAAAGTTGTAGATGTAAAAATAGTTTCACCTGAAGAAACTTATTTACTTGGAAGCTTTGGTGATGACAGAATAACATTATCAACTTGCCACCCAAAATTTTCAGCTAAACAAAGACTGGTCGTAATTGGTAAATTAGAAAAAGTAAAGGTATTCGGTTGATGAAAAAAACAATCATGTCTTTAATTTTCTTTATATCTTTCTTTAATGGTGTAATTAATGATAATTTTTCAGGTCCACAACTACTTGAGACTGAAGAAGTATTAATAGAAATTGAAGAAGCGAGATTAGATGAAAACAATTTACAAATCTCATGGAACATTAGTGGAGTTGATAACATTGATCAGGTTATTCTTATAGTTAGAGAATTCACAGCTGATGGATTGTTGAACGAACCTTTAGAGCTTAAAGATTCTGCAGCAACTGGATCAAAAGAAATTTTGTGGGATGGGTCCAATACCCTTTCACTTACAATAAAAATATTATCTACAGAATATACACAATTCACTGGACCAGACTGTGATTCAATGTATTGCTATAAAGATATTACAACTGAAATAACATCTGATGAAAAGTTAATTCCTCCAATACCAGTTCTTCCTGTAGTACCAGCAACTACGCTGGTAGTTGAAAGCCCAATTCTAGAAGTTGAGGAATCCTCAGTTGTGGATACTTCTACAAATATAACTTTTACTAATGAACTCATTACAACAATTCCATTATTTAAGGATATTGATTTCACCGACCACGAAAAAAATAGTTTTGCATTCTTGATTACTTCAGGAATTTTAATTTTATTCTACGGTGTGCTGCTTGCCCAAGAGTGGTTTAATCGTATTATTGCCCACTACAGAGTTAGATGGACAAGTCGTAAAAACAACACAAAAGAAAAAACAACTCTTGAAACAGTAATGGAAATATCACTCGTAGCACTTATCACTGCTCTTTTATATGCTTTTGTAGAAGAGGGATTTACTTTTGACGTTAGGGAGGAAAATCTGGCAATATTTTTAGGCGTTTTATTTGGTTTGGTAGTTGTCACATTTTTTTACGAAGGTATTGAGTCACTTATTGAATACTATGTTTATGACCAAATTATAAAATTCGATTGGAATCCGCAAGCAATGTTTTTTGCCGTCCTTTCGACAATATTATTTGTGGTTATAGAACTTCCCTTTGGCTTTATACTAGGTTTCATCGCAGCTATCCACATAGTCTCCAATAGACCCAAGGCTGAGTTATCTCCTAAGTTTTACTCAATGATGAGTCTCTCAATTGTTGGATACTTTTTCTTTTACGCAACATCATTTGAATCTGTAAGCTCCTCAGGTGTTTTAATGGCAGTATGTAAACTAACTTATTTAATGTGTTTAGAGGGAGTTATATTTAAAGCAGTTCCATGGGGAGGTAATGAGTTATTTGACGCAATTGGAGATTCTGAGGGGTTAAACCAGGCTATGCCAATTGTAAGCTTTTTGATGGGCATTTGGCTATTTATACGAATTCTTGTTCTGCCACCTGATAGCGAGTTTAAAGAAGCGCAACAAACACTACTACAAAGTGGAGCTTTAGCATACAGATTTATGTTGGTGCTTTTGTTGTATATTATGATTATCTTATTGTTAGGTAACTTTATGAAAAAATATGCCGAATTGAATAAACCTGCGGAATACGAGGAAAGCCTAAGGTTAAATGACGAGGACCTATCGGATTTTATGGATGATGAACTAAGCGACTCTTTTAATGAATCGTAATTTAACTTTAGTCACAGTTCTTTTTATTGTTTTATTTATAGGAGTCTCATACATATATGTACTTGATAATCCAGTCGAGATAGATATTCAAGCAACAATAGGAAATGCTACAACCACATCAGCTCCAGTAACTACAACCACATCAGCTCCAGTAACTACAACCACATCAGCTCCAGTAACTACAACCACATCAGCTCCAGTAACTACAACCACATCAGCTCCAGTAACTACAACCACATCAGCTCCAGTCACTACAACCACAACAATTCCGACTACTACAACAACCATAGAAGTTTCTCAAGAACAAGAAGAAGTAATCATTAACACAAACAGTGAAGAGGATACAGAGATTTACGAGGGTGAGTTCACATCATTTGATGGTTTTGAAGGAGAGAATCAATTACGGCTTAATGAATTAGTTGCTAGCTTACCTGATGAATTAAGAAAAAGTGTAGAAAGTAGTGTGATATTTGTCAATGGTTGCCATTCTTACGCAGCAACAATATTAGAAAGATGCCCTTTTGGAGTTTGGGATTCCGCAGGCACTTTTGCAGATGGAACAGTTAATTCTAAATGGAAGTTATCGGTTTGGGTGTCAAATAAAGCTTTCGCAAACAACCGTGGGTATGATACGTTACTTCATGAAACCTCGCATGCACTTTCTTACTTAACAAGAAACTGCATAAATCCAGAAGGCGAAAAAAAACGTATAGAAGCACAAGAATTTTTTGGTAGTGAGGAATTATTTGCTGACGCTTTAGCGATCTACTACGGAGGAGATTACGCTTATTACAGAGAGAATATTGCTTTACAAGATTCTGAAAGAGAATTTTTAGACAACTACATTGCTCTTTGCTGTGATAATTAATAACAAAACTTCTATCAAACAATAGTAAAATCTAATATAATTGAAAAATATATGAGTGTTGAAGAATTAAATTTATTAATTTCATCTTCTATAACCTTTAAAACTATTACGCCATTGATTCCAGTAATGTTTTATTTTTTAGGAACTCAAACTAAATCTCAAGATATAAAAGATACCATTCAAAACAAAGTCACATTTTCGTATGCTTTATTTTTTCAACTGTTTGTCTTACCTTTAATTGGATTGACTCTTTATTTAGTATTTAATTCAAGTATATTTGCAATATCAATAGCTATTGTTTTATTAGCTCCAGGTGGTTTCATATCTGGAATTTTAACCCATTACAAAGGTGGAAATATACCACTCTCTGTCTCATTAACTACATTAACTTCATTAATAACACCATTTACAACAGTATTTTGGTTAAGTGTCATTTCTATAAATGCAGATGAGTTCTCATTTAATTTCCTAGAAACCCTAGTCCAGCTTTCATTATTAATTTTGTTACCTTTTATAGTTGGATATTTTTTGAACTCAAAGAATATAAATTTTTTAGATAGAGTATCTATATTTTTAGACAAGTTTCTAAAAATGTATGTTTTAGCAATATCCTTATCTGGTCCATTTGAATTAAGAGAAGCTCTAGTTGACTATTTCTCAGAAGCCATAGTGATAGTTTTAATAACAATTATGGTTGTCTTCCTTTCAGTTGAAGGAACTTTAAGATTCTTAAAAATTGAAAAAAGGGACGCAGTCACTATCTCTATTGAAGCCTTATGTCAAAATTTTCCTATTGTGCTAACTTTTTCCATCTTGTTCAACTTACCTCAAATGGCTGTATTAGGTGTATTTTATTATCTTGCGACGCTATTAATAGTTGTTCCATATTCACTTTTAAAGCCAATAAAATAATACAAACAACATTAAAGACTATTTATAAAAATAATAAAAACTATACCTTTACTAATAATATGTATATAATGATGATGTCTTCAGACAATAAATTCACAAATCAATATCAAAAAAATTTGATTTAAATTAGGAGAAAAATGTCCGCAAGAACGCAATTACAATCAAAACCAGTTGCAGATCTTAGAGCAATAGCAGAAGGTTTAGGTCTTGAATTTAAAGGCCTACAAAAAGCAAAGCTTATAGATCTTCTATTAGAGCAAGGGGACACAGTTGTTGAAGCTGAGGAACCAGTTGTTGCAGAGGTAATTAATAAAAATGATGACTCAGACCTTCCATCAGTAGTCAATTCTGGAGACAGCCAAGTAAAAGCTGGAGAATCTAGAGAAGGCATTCTTGATATTCTTCCAGAGGGTTATGGATTTTTAAGATGTAGTGGTTATAAACCCGGTGATAATGATGTATATGTTCCTGCAGGAATTATAAAAAAATATAGGATGCGTAAAGGAGATTTAGTCGAAGGACCTATACGTGCACCAAGACAAAAAGAAAAATACCCTGCTTTAATGGATCCAAAAACTGTTAATGCCGCTGACCCTGAATTATTGGCTAGAAGGGTTGATTTTAATAAATTAACACCTTTGTTCCCAGACGAACGTTTAAAACTAGAAGTAATAGGTAAACCTGAAAAAATAGTAGGAAGGATAATTGATTTAATTGCCCCTATAGGTAAAGGTCAAAGAGGATTAATCGTCTCACCTCCTAAAGCAGGGAAAACAACAATTCTTAAAGAAATCGCAAACTCAATTACTGAAAATAACCCCGAAGTACATTTAATGGTAGTTCTAGTTGATGAAAGACCAGAGGAAGTAACTGATATGCAGAGATCAGTAAACGGTGAGGTAATATTTTCTACTTTTGATAGACCTCCAGAAGAACATACACAAGTTTCAAGATTGGCAATTGAGAGAGCAAAAAGACTTACGGAAGAAGGAAAAGATGTTGTCATACTTTTAGACTCTATTACTCGTTTAGCTAGGGCACACAACTTGGCATCTCCAGCCAGTGGTAGGATTCTTTCCGGTGGATTAGATTCAACTGCAATTACCCCAGTAAAGCAATTTTTTGGTGCAGCTAGAAACATAGAAGGCGGAGGAAGCTTAACAATTCTTGGAACAGCTCTTGTTGAAACTGGTTCGAAAATGGATGAGGTTATATTTGAAGAATTCAAAGGTACTGGAAACATGGAACTTAAGCTTGATAGAGGTCTTGCGGATAAACGTGTCTTCCCAGCCATTGATGTCACACCTTCTGGAACTAGAGAAGAACAAAGACTTGTTTCACCACAAGAGCTACAATCCCTTTGGGCACTAAGAAGAGTGTTAGTTGGACTTGAGAGCGGTGCTACAGAGCTTTTAATAGATAGGTTCAAAACTGTTAAAACCAATGAAGCCTTCTTAAAAGATGTCGCAAAAAACAACAAGTAAGTTAGAGTGTAGATATGAAACAAGGCATACATCCAGATTATAGAGAAGTAGTTTTCCAAGATGAAGATGCAGGTTTTGCATTTCTTACTCGTTCTACAATTAAAACAAGTGAGACAATTTCTTGGGAAGATGGAAACGACTACCCATTAGTTAAACTTGAAATATCTAGTGCAAGTCACCCATTTTTTACTGGTAAACAAAAACTTGTCGACTCCACAGGACGTGTAGAGAGATTTAAACAAAGGTACGGTTCTACAAGTACCCGTCAAGCACCACAAGAAGCTTCTTCTCAAGAAGAAGAATAACTTAATTTAATACACCCAAAATGTCTAAAGACAATATTGCCTATGGAGGACAAGCTGTAATTGGTGGCGTCCTGATACAGAGTCCAAAGGGTTGGTCTCTCGCTGTAAGGGATCAAAAAAATCAAATTCATAATTACTTTGAAAAAAGAACTCCATTAACACAAAGAGAGGGTATTTGGAAAATACCTTTCGTAAGAGGAGTGGGAGCGTTAATTGATTCTTTATATGTGGGCTATAAAGGCATATCACTTTCAGATACTTTATATTACGGCGAACAAGAAGAAGAGACTCTTTTTACTAAAATTACTAATACTTTACTTATAGTGTCAATACTGAGTCTTCTTATAGTCGGGCCAAGATTATTGATAGACCTCTTAGATCTTACCCAAACTATGAAGGGATTTACTGAAGGCATTCTGAGAGGATTAATTGTTATTACATACATTTACCTAGTTGGTAAAACTAAGGATGCTCAAGAGTTGTTTGAGTATCATGGCGCAGAACATATGACCATAGCATCATTCGAAGCTGAACATTCACTTGAAATAGATGATGTTAAAAAATTTCCAAAAGAGCATATTCGATGTGGTACTTCTTTTATATTTTTAATAGTTTTTGTCAGCCTGTTGACTCTTCCCTTTATTCCAACCCTTAATGTATTTTTTACTCTTATCACACGATTATTACATGTTTTTGTTGTCGCAATGATTTCGTACGAAATACTAAAATTTAATTTTAAAAATAGTGATTCTTTAATCTCCAAAATTTTTGCAACTCCTGGAATTTGGACTCAAAAAATAACAACAAAAATACCTAGTGATGAACAGATTCAAGTTGCAATAATATCCATGGCTAATTGTATTAAATATAGTGAAGATAATGCCCAATTTGATGAACTACTATCTACTTCAAAGGAGTTAAAAAATGGATGAAGCATTAGTTGAGAAACTTACAGCTTTAGAAAGTTCTTTGGAAGAGATAGAAGCAGAGCTCCAAAAGATGGATATATCATCAGATCCAAAAGCATATGCTGAACTAGCAAAAAGACATAGTGATGTCACTTCAATTGTTGTTCTTTTTAATGAATGGAGAACGCTTAACAGCGATATAGCTGATGCAGAAGAAATGTTAAAATCTGAAGAGGATACTGATATGAAAACAGAGCTTGAGGCATTAGTGAGTGACTCAAAATCTTCAATTATTGACCTTACCGAAGATATAAAAATTGCACTGTTACCAAAAGACCCTCTTGATGAAAAAGATGTTTTAGTAGAGATACGTCCTGGTGCAGGTGGTGAAGAGGCAGCAATATGGGTTGGGGACTTGTACAAAATGTACACTCGTTTTGCAGAGAGAAATAGCTGGAACGTAGAGCCTATAGAGCTTACAGCATCAGAACAAGGAGGCTACAACAAGATTATTTTCTCAATTAAATCTAAAGGTGTATATTCAAAACTTAAGTTTGAGGCAGGAGCTCATAGAGTTCAAAGAATTCCTAAAACCGAGTCACAAGGAAGAGTACATACCTCAATAGCTACTGTTGCAGTTCTTCCAGAAGCAGAAGAGGTTGACTTAAGTATTGCAGCAAATGATCTAAAAATTGATGTATATAGGTCTAGTGGACCAGGTGGTCAGAGTGTTAATACAACTGATTCTGCAGTGAGAATTACCTATATCCCCACTGGATTAGTTGTGACCAGTCAAGATGAAAAATCACAATTAAAAAATAAAAATCAAGCAATGAGAATCTTACGATCACGCCTACTAAAAGCACGACAAGACGAAGCTGCTGCCGAAAGAGCTAAAGACAGAAAAGAACAAGTAGGTTCCGGTGAGCGCTCAGATAAAATAAGAACTTATAACTATAAAGACAACAGAGTTTCAGATCATCGTATCAATTTAACAATTAAACGACTTGATCAAGTTCTAGACGGGGACTTAGAAGATTTTGTCACGGCATTGATTGCTGATCATGAAACTACACGTTTGGCTAACTTAGAAGAATAAAGTGAACATTAGAAATATACCAGAATACGAATTAGCTCGATTGAGAGAAAAAGCAAAAGAAATAAATGGGTCACCTACAGACTATGAAAATGAGTATTCGACCCTATTAACAAGAAGACTTAATCACGAACCCTTGCAGTACATTGAAGAGTACGTACCTTTTTACACTATTCAATTGAAAGTTGATAAACGTTGTTTAATACCTAGACCTGAAACTGAGTATCTTATTGAGCTAATCAAAGAAAATACCAAACCCTCAAAAGGCATTTTAGATATTGGAACTGGATCAGGATGTATTGCTTTAATGATGAAAGTTTTATTTCCTGATGTTGAAGTTTCTGGTATAGACATTTCCCAAGAAGCATTAAGTATTGCAATTGAAAATGCACAACTTAACTCAGTGCCAGTAAACTTTTATCAATCTGATCTGTTAGGAAATGTTAAAACTAAAAATATTGATTTAATAATTGCAAATCTTCCGTATATCCCTCAGGAAAATTTAGATGACCTTGACAAAGAGGTTATTG
>Ga0209602_1002772_pt1 | contig 14026 bp, 15 predicted proteins | sample COGITO_mtgs_1205_3_FD_184810 | JGI IMG/M metagenome (GOLD analysis project Ga0209602, IMG submission 184810) | Pelagic marine microbial communities from North Sea - COGITO_mtgs_120524 (SPAdes) (version 2) | ecosystem: Environmental > Aquatic > Marine > Epipelagic ...
AAAACGTTCGTGCAGTCAACTACGATGGTAACAAGGCTGAGATCAAACTCTCTGTCGAGCTTTACCAAAGCGACCACGGTATCGTATCTATCGTCAACATGAACCCAGATACTGCTCCTGCTACACTAGCTGGCGGTACTGACTACAACGATGGTTACCTTATCAACCCTGAGTACTACGGTGTACACGAGCTGATCCCTATGGGTTCCAGCCGTCTGCCCAACCTTGGTGGTGGTGAGCGTGGATTCTGTGATTGCACCTTGACCTTGGGCGTTTACCACCCACAGGCTCACGGTAAGATCACTCAGTAATCTTGCTTGATTTTCAGGGAGGGGCTGGTATAATCCCAGCCTCTCCCTTTTTACTTAAAATATTTTAATATGGAAATCATCACAAAAGAAACTACTTATTCTGACGCAGAGATAGACGCTGCTTTTATGAACGAAATCAAAAATGGTTTCGCCTTAGAAAAGCAAACAGAAACAGCCCGTGTAAATCAGGCTCGTAAAGAAGCTACAGCAGAAAAAGGGAAGGTGCACCCAGTACTAGGACGTTGCGTTGCAACTATTCCGCATCGTGAGTACTTCCGACTTATTAAAAAATACGGACAAGAGACAGTGCACTCTAAGGAGTTTCTGACTTATTTCCAAAAGAATTTCTCAGACCTTACACCGAACAAACTATAATATATATGGCAAACTATCCTACTTTAACATATGATAATCTAGAGGAACGCTTTAAGTCCATTGCTGGACTAGCTTCACTAGAAACAACTGACGCAGCATTTTTGCGGCAAGCAGTTAATCGTCGTATTCGTACAGCGTTTGAACGTTACCCCTGGCCTGATTTTACTGTAATTGGAGAAGCCGTTGCAATGGCAACAGGAGACGACAATACAATTCAAACATATGGAACTGGGAAAGATCTAGCCAATGATTCCAATGTAGTGTTTCGGATTCACAAAACTGATCCAACAGATACACGTTATCCAGAAGAATACACATATGTTTCAACTTTAAATTCTGGAGGTTTCCCTTCAGTAAAGATTATTAGCCCGACAGTTCTTGACGGTGTTAATGTATACGCAACCTATCGCAAGGACCTTGGAGCAGTTATTGCTGACGGTGGTACTTATACATCAGGTAGCTACGGCGACGAAGCCAATGATAATCCAAACATCCCATATCAGTTCTTTGAGTACTGCGCTTTCGGTGCTTACGCAGATTTCCTACGTGGTGATGGACAGACTGATAAAGCTCAAGTAGAGGATCAAAATTCTGAGATAATTCTTGTTTCTGAAATTGATAAGGTACGTAATCAAAGCCGTCAGTTCCGTCACGATGTATTACAGTACCGCCCACAGACTCAGTTCGCTCGTCACAACGTACAGGCTGGCGGAACTCCGTTAAACAAGCCAGAAACAATACTGAACAATAACGTACAGTAATGCCATCTAACGCTACATTCCTTGAGGTTAAAAATGCTTTTCAGTCCATTGCTGGGCTGGAAAGCTTAACCGCTGCTGACGAGTTCTTCTTAACGAGTTCTTTGAATCGTGCGGTCTACCGTGCCTACAATGAATCAGATAGCTGGCCACGTTACTTAGTTGTGGGTGAGTCCAGATTGATTATAACAGACCCAGCAGCAACGGTTCCATACGCAGAAGCGGCCAAAGAAACTATCGGTGAGTTCTTACGTGTGCATAGAACTGAGCCGTTCCTGAGTAATTCTGCTTTAGAGTTTGAGTTCTATGTGGATTCCGTTGGAGCACATATACTTAACTTAACTACATCGGATAGCACTTCGGTATTTGTAACTTATAAGAAAGAACTACAAGCGAACTTTACCCCAGACAGTACAGATATTCCAGCAGAGTTCGTTGATTATATTATCTATACTGCCCTTACTGATTTTTATACTGGAGATGGTCAAACTGAAAAAGCAGCAGTAGCTGCTTCTCAAGCTAAAATGATGCTTGATATAGAACTACTTCGTTTAGATAAAAAAGCAAACAACAATACAATTAACAAAAAGTTTTCAACTTACGTAAACCGTCAATCGAGATAGCACCTGTGCTATAATATAATTATGAGTTCATCTAGAAATAATACCCTTGAATTTTCCTCAGTAGGATCAGACATCCTTGAAGCCGCTGATGCAGTAACTGGTAAACGCTATGGAGCGTTGCAAATCATTAATGACACTGTGTTTAGTAACCTTTTTGATAGCAATGTAAACGGATCCTCTAAATTAGTTGGACCAACTATTGCTGCTGGAACAGTTATCTACGGAGCATTCAGCGAAGTAACAGTTACATCAGGTATCGTAGCAGCGCACAAGTACTAGTATGCACCTTAACCTTAGCAGCAGCTTGGGTCGGGGTCGATTAGTTGCGTCAGCCCCACCACCGTCGGAAGACTTGCTCTTTACTGTCGATACTTCCTTGGGTTTAAACCTTACGGTGAGATTTGATATTGCCCAAGTTTACGATGCAACTATAGATTGGGGAGACGGAAGTGATCCGTTGACTGTGGCTCCAGGAACAGGATCAATAACAAAGCTATACGGCGTTGGAACATATCAGGTAAGGGTCAGCGGAACATTTGCTCCCGAAATAATACTTAATTCAAATCAAAATATAGTTTCAGTAGAGAATCTTGGAACGCTTGGATATGTTAATATATCAAGTATGTTCCTTGATTGCCAAAACTTGGTGAGTTTTAATGCTGGAAATACTGATACTTCCAGTGTGACAAGTCTTAATGGTATGTTTACTGATTGTATTTCTTTATCAAGCGCAAACGTAAGCACTCTTGATACATCAAACGTTACTCTTATTAATGCGATGTTCCAAAATTGTGATAGTCTCACTACTTTGGTTTTAAGTAACTGGGATACATCCAATGTAGGTTATTTTATTAGTACGTTTAGGTCGTGTAAAGCTCTAGAAACGTTATTATTGCCAGACAATTTTGTTACATCCAGCGCACTTCAGATGGGTGGATGTTTTTATGACTGCCAAAGTCTCCAAAGCCTTGATGTGTCAACTTGGGATACTTCTAGTGTTCGTAATATGAATGGAATTTTTGTTAGGTGTTTTGGTCTTACTGATATTGTTGGACTAGAAACAAATATTAGTATTACTGGTCTCAATATTACGGGCGGTTTAACTAACACTGCCAATGGTGTCCCAAATCAAGGAACTGATTATGATGCATTGCTCATTAACTGGGAAACAAATTTACCAACTTCTGGATTAGCTCAAAGTCCAAATTTCAATCAAAGCCAAGTAACTACAACTGCTGGTAACAATGCAAGGAACTCACTTATTAATACCTATAATTGGGTAATAACGGACGGAGGCCCACTATAAAATGGCAATAGAAAACAAAACATCTGGTTGTTACATTATTAACTCAACAGCGGTCTGTTTAATGGAGGGTCAAGTTGTCTCCTATCGGGACGATGCTATTGTTCAAGAGTTTGACACTGAAGAAGAAATGCTTACAGCACACAAGGAGCAATTCCCAGATCAATACCCAGAAGAGGAAGAATAAGAAGTATGATGCACGACCTTATCTACAAATCAACCATAGGGACAGGTGGCTTTATAGCTACCACTGAACTTGGTTACGGTAATCCTCTGGGAATAGCTGTGGGTCTTGCGACCCTCATCTATATGACTGCATCAGCAATCAAGGTAATCAAGGAACTCCAGGATAAATAACCTATGACACCAGAACTATTAGCAATGCTCGGAGGCGGCGTAAGCGGCTTTGTGATGAAAATGATTGCAGCACAGGCCGACAATCAGGCTCGTCTCTTTGAGCGTATGATTGCCCGTCAGACAATAGCGGACGAATCAGCGGACAAGGCAGCAGCTCGTGGTGGTGTCTATATGCGTCGTGCTATTACGGCAGCAGTTATCTTTGCCATTGTAATAGCCCCATTTGTCTTCGCATTCACCGACATAGGTGTTAGTATCCAATCAGAATCCAAAGGCTTTCTAGGGCTATTCAAGCGTCTAGAATGGTCCACTGTACAGGGGTTTGTAATACTACCAGAGATCCGCCAAACAGCTTTAGCCATCGTAGGGTTCTACTTTGGTTCCTCCCAAGTTAAATAACCAATAATATTATGTACGGAAGAAAAACAAAAAATGCTGGCAAAGGATCCTGTGGTGAACGTGGGGGAAAGAAGGGCAAGTAGTGCCTGACAAATCCAAGATGAAGTGCAACGTACCCCGCCGTGAAGTACAGGGCGGTAAGAAGTTCGTCGTGAAAGCCTGCCAAGGTGGGACAGAGAAACTCGTACGATTCGGGGATGCTAATATGAGCATCAAGAAGGATCAGCCAAAGCGTAAGAAAAGCTACTGCGCTCGCAGCGGTGGCATCAAAGGTAAGACCAATAAACTATCTGCTAACTACTGGAGCCGCAAGGCTTGGGACTGCTAAAACATAATGCCTGAACCAACAATACGTGTTTTTCCGACTAAGCATCCCTACGTAAAAAACAAGGATGGAAGTGAAAGTAATGTAAAGCTCTCTACTTTTTCATTTGGGGAAAATGAGGATAAAGTTCATTTTGTCATTCCTACAATGGTAGAAGGTAAACAACTTGGTGATGAAGAGGCTGTTAATCTTGCCAAGCAAATGGGACTTAACCGTTACCCAAAATTTAAAACAGCAAAAGAAGCTGATCTTTATTCAAAACAAATTCACTCAAACATTAACGAACAAGGTTTCCTTTTAAAGTAATGCCTGAATACCGCACATACGGAGCAAATGATGATAGGATCCTAGAGGACCTCGATATGGGGTACACTGGGTTTAATGACTACCTGCGTCCTGATCAACTAGATCGTGGCCTATTAGCTTCTAGTAAAAACGGTAGACTTGGTCTTAACGGTGAGTGGCAGGTTAGGCCAGGGATTGATTTAGTCAAGGCTCCCTTTGCTAGTGGTGACGAGGCCCTTAGACTTCCAACTACTTCCGAATTGGAAACAGTTCCTCCAGTTGTTGGCTTACTGCCAACTACTATACGAAGGGCAGAGCTTGTTAGCAATGTAATGGAATTATTCCTTGATCCATTGACTGAACAGGGTCACGAGTTTGCAGTTGGTGAAAATATTACGGTGGAGGGACTTGCATTCACAGCTCCACAATCTGATCCAAACGGAACGTTTGTTGTTACAAGTGTGGTCAATGGTCTAATAAATCAAAAAGTCACATTTGATTTTACAGGAATTGATACAACTTACAGGGGACCAGTTGTACTCCCTATTGATTTAGACTTTAACCTTACACTGGTTAGAGGGTCGGCGATTGCTGGCTACAATATGCTACTTGATCAAGGTGGAATTTCACAGGTTTACGCTAGTACTTCCTACAGCAACCCAGGGGATTCAGCAAGTCAGTGGGTTATACTTGGCTCCAATGTAAGCGCACTGGCTATTAACCTAGCGGATCCTACCATTACGTACGACCTTCCATATCAGTCAGGAGAAACGGCCCCGCCGTCTTCAGATATGATTCAAGCCTTTAACAAGGTGTTCCTATTCCGTGATGGTCAGACTGCGCTGGAATGGGACGGAAGCTTTGCTAATGTTGATTCCACAGAACTTCTAGTAGGTAAAACATATATCATTACTGCCCTTGGGGACACTGACTGGAATGACGTAGCTGGCACAACTGGAATTACATATGCAGTTGGCGATACGGTAGACGTAGAGGTTATTCCACTAACGGGTACAGGTACAGCTCGATCTGGGTTTTCACCTGTTGCTAGTGGAGCATATAGTCAACCTACTGAAATTGTCTGCGCTGCTGGTGACTTTGCTATCATTGAAAGCAGAGGTATTGTTCATCAGTCCGACGGTGTTTCTGTTGGGTCCGTTATTACTGTACTCGGTGCAGAAACAAATCAAGGCGATCAGACCTCTGGTTTACAGGTTGGATCCGAGTTTGTTGTAGCTAAAGTATTTGAGGGTGGACCAACAAGTGCTATTGGTGCGGCAGGTGGAGATCAGGTTATAACTGGCCCAATAGTAGGAGGGGACTACGATGGTCTTCACAAGGTAACTTTATTGCTTTCTGGTAATACCTTTGAGGTTGGAGATCCAATTGAGCTTGCTGATTTTAGTACAAGTGCTGGGATCAACGGAGCAAGGTTTGTTGCTGAACGCACTTCTAGTTCATTCTCTTTTTATACAGCCGATTTTTCTAATAATAATACTCCATTACCTGGAACAGTTAATTTAGCTCACGGATTTGAGTTCTGGGTACAGGCGGACTCAATTGATACACACATTACAGATGGGGCTAGTTTAACTGCTACTCCAGTATTTACACGGAAGGTATCAATCGGACTGGGCTTTACTCATATGCCAGCACCTTCATATGCTACATATCACCAGCGTAGGCTGGTTATGCCGTATCGCTATACGGTTAATAATGCAGAGGGAGATTATACAGCTCGTGATAACTTGGACGAAGTTATTATATCTGACATCTTGGACACAGATACCTATGATCAGATTTATGGTCAGTACAGATTCAATGCTGGAACTGCGGACTTTAATGTTGGACTACTATCCTTTGCGGATGACAAGCTAGTAGTATTTAACCGTAACTCAATTCACTTAGTGCTGGGCAGCAGCCCTGAGTCTGCTTCGGTTCAATTGATTACAAATGAAGTAGGTTGCTTGGCCCGTAAGACGATTGTTCAAATTGGTAACAACGTAATGTTCCTTTCTGACAATGGTGTATACGGAGCAAACTTCCAGGATCTATATAACCTTCGTGGTAGCGAACTACCACTAAGTAGTAGCATCCAGACTACCATTGATAAGATTAACCGTCAGTACTGGGATCAGTCCGTAGCTGTTTACTTCAACAATCGCTACTACATTGCTGTTCCGACTGGATCAAGCACCGTAAATAATACCATCCTTGTCTTTAATTTTATTAACAAGCAGTGGGAGTCCGTGGATAGTACCTCTGACGTGGACTGGGACATCGAGAACTTAATTGTAGCGGGCAAGAAAGGTGACCGTGCAGTATACGCAGTGAATGCTCTTGGAGGGCTTCACAGGGTTGATGCTCGGCCAGATGGCGTTGATCGACTGGCTACTACTATTCCAGTACAAGGAGCACAGGAGGGCGTTATCTACAGCATCCCCGCTGAGGTAACTACCCGTCAGTTTACCTTTAATGACTTCGGTCGTAAGCGTTGGAATGAATTTGAGATGCACGTGCAGTCCAGTGCCTCGGAGAAGTCCGACTTTGATATTTCAGCCGAAGTAGAAAACATTGACGCAGAGGTAGATCTTAATACACTGAGTTCATACATTGACGGAAGCCTAGACATTGACGAGGATGTTTCCATACGTGGTAGAATAGGTAACCGCCGAGGATACGGCATTCAATTTACAATTAATAATACACAGGGTCGCCCAAGAGTCCGAGGAATAAAAGTCTCAGGAGCACCTGCATCAAGATCAACAACTAGCGTACAATAATTATGGCGGATATTACAATTACCCCAGCAGGGTTACCATTTGGCGGAACTGATACCGTAACTTCAACTCGGCTTAATGAAGCCCGCAACCCTACGGCTGCACTAGATACGGGAACCATAGTCAACGCAGACGTGTCAGCTACTGCTAATATTACGGGTAGCAAACTTGCTAATACAAGCGTACCCTTTGAAAAGCTCGATGATGTCATTGATGATGACACAATGGCTACGGCTACTGATACTACATTGGCTACGTCCGAGAGTATTAAGTCTTATGTGGATGCCCAAGACACAGAGTATGCTATGAAGTACAGCGGAGCAACTGGAACTACTTCGGTAACAACTTCTTTTGCAGACTTGGATTTATCTTCAGTGGTTGGGGCTAATCGATCAATGGTAATACTGGAACTATGGGACGCTTCAACAAGCTCTTCTTTAATGTTAAGACCAAAGGGTTCTGTTTTTCAGCCAAGGGGATCAAGTGCCAATGCTGGTTATGGAGCTTCTGGACTTTTTGTGGGTGCGAACGACAAAGGTGGAACCGCTGTTTTAATTACGGATGCATTTGGGGTTATTGAAATTAAAGGAGACGGAGCAGCAAGTGGAATTAACTACAGAATCCAAGCATACCAAAAACTAGCTTAATGAACGCTCTGTTGCAATCAGCTTAACAATTTAAATTATGGCCATTATAAATAAAGGAACAGCTTTCTCCAACGGAGAACAACTCTCAGCAAGCAAGCTTAATGATTTAGTAGACGGAGCTACCTTTGGTACTGACTCCGTTGATAACTCTAGTACAATCGTAAACGCTAACGGAGCTATTACGGTTCGTGACAGCGGTGTTAGCACAGCTAAGATTGCAGCGGATGCTGTTACTACAACTAAGATCCTTGATGCTAATGTAACCTTTGCCAAGCTGACTGATGTCATCGACGATGATACAATGGCTACGGCCACTGCTACGACCTTGGCTACTTCAGAAAGTATCAAAGCTTATGTGGATTCAACTGTGGATTCAGCTCCTTCGATTAAGGCTTGGTGCGTATTTAGACCCTACAGTACTGGCACAAACGCTCCACTAGCTGGTAGCGGGGTTACAAGTGTGAAAAGAGTTTCAAGTGGCGTTTATGAAGTCAACCTTTCCACTGCAGCTCCGAGTTCTACTTATGCCTGCTTTGCAAGCGGTGACAGTGATGATATTAATCAATCTAGTATCTCTATTGGGGCGTGGTCGGAGACCACTACTAAAGCTAAGATACTTGTAACGAATAATGTAGGAAATCAAGTGGGTACAACTGAAAACGTTTCATTTTCTGCCATTTGGTAATATGAACCCTCTCCTTCAGTCAGTTCAACTAGCGTTGCAAAACGCTACGCAAAGGGAAGCCCTTGTCTTTATCGACAAGGTAGTAAACTTCTGCATTGAAGGTCAGAATAGCGAGGTACTTAAAGGATGGAGCGAGGACACCATCAGACTTCTAGTTGCGTACCATATATCAAAGGGTACATTTTTACATACTGAATCCAAGGATGCAGAAATAACTGGAGTTCTGATGTGGTATAATTGCAACTACGAAGACAACTGGAAATTTGTTGAAGAATGGCACTTGGATGACAAGAATGGAGACACTGTCTTTCTTGCATTTATGTGGGCATCTAATACTAAAGATTTTAAAAGGCTGATAATGAATCTTATTGTTAATGAGCCAACTGTATTATCTAAAAAACTCACTAGTCTAAGGACTAAAAACAAACAACCAACTAAAATTGATTACAGCACGAAAGTGTTTGCTAAGATTTTAAGTTTAAAAGATTAGGAATATATTATGGGAAGCAAAGGAGGAGACGCACCAGAAATGCCAGATCCACGTACAACTGGGCCAGCTAATATGATGGCCGAGTATCTGTTTGGATACGGAGCAGGTCAAAAGCAATACAAGGGTATAACTGATGCTGCGCTTCAGGGTAAAATCCTTGGAGCTGAAAAGGCATTTCGACCTCAGTATTTGGATTTAGAACTTACTGATTTAAGTAATAGATTGTATGGACTAAAAGCTGGTCGTGCGAATCCTGAAATTGATAATTTAAAAGCTCAAATTAGGCTTAAGGAAAAGCAACTGAAGAAGGCAAAGCAGCAAGGGGCAAGTAAGAAAAAGAAAAAGAAATTAAAGAAACGTATAAGTAGTCTAGAAGATGAACTGGCAGGAACTTCGGAAACCATTGATGAGGCGACTCCAGGTATGTTTGACCTCAGCCGAGCATCGGCAGAGGAAGCAGGCATAACACAGCGAAGTGAAGAAGATCTACAACGTGCAGCAGACGTAGGAGCACTTGAGCAGTACGCTCCTCGGGTTGTTGAGGCTTACCGTGAAGCTGATCCTTATAGCACTGGACTTGCAGAGTCCCAGACTGCTATGGCTCAGGATCTTTACCAACGTTCCCAGGGTTTAAACCCAGAGCAGCAGCGTATAGCTGATCAGCAGGCATTACAGATGTCGCAACGTGCTGGTCGTATCGGGGATGAAAGCTCGGTAGCTAGTCAGATTCTTGGTCGTGAGAACTACCTTTCTGGCCTTCGTGCAGAAGCAGGAGGTGCAGGAGCACGGGCTTTTGATATGAACCGTGTAATGGCTGGTGATCCAATGATGGCTATACTTGGTAGAGGTAATAATGCTGCGGCAGGAGGGGCTGGATTACTTTCATCTGCTCAAGGTCTGAGTACTGGACCTCAACTGTTTGATCCTAATGCTGGTATTAATTACGGGATGCAGAACCAAGCAAATATGATGGGACTACAGGGTGCTCAAGCTCAGGCTGGTGCAGCTCGATCCGCTGGTATGTCTGGTATGTTTGGACAAATTGCACCCGCAGTACTAGGGAGTGCTAGCAAGTATGCAACAGGTAAACTTGCTGCTAGCGCAGCCGCTACCGCAGCGGGAGGGGCCGCTAAAGCAGGAATCGGAGCAACACTCGGTAAGGCTGCTTTAACTGGCCTTTCAATTTTTTGCTGGGTAGCTCGTGAAGTTTACGGGACTGAAACCGACGAGTGGATGCAGTTCCGTGAGTGGATGCTTAACGATGCTCCTAGTTGGTTCCGTAAGCTTTACATTAAGCACGGCGAACGCTTTGCTAAGTTTATTTCTAATAAGCCTCGTATTAAATCAGTCATCCGTAAATGGATGGATACAAAAATTAAATAATTATGGCATTTCAACAAGGATCAACAATCGACCCCCGTCTAATGCAGATGGACTACAGCGGCTTTACCAACGCCGCTAACATACAAGCGCAGGCCATGTCTGACCTTGGTGCACAAATTGGTGGGGCTATCAAGGAATACTCTAAAAAGAAGGAAGAAAAAATACTTACTGGTCAAGCTGCGGAACTTCTCGTAGGACTACCTGGAGCATCCGACTTAGGTATTACTGACAAAGAAACTGCTCTGGTAGCCATAAAAAGTCTTGGTGGTGTAGGAAATGCATTGACAGCTTTAAATGCACTTCGACAAGGGGAAGCGAATGTAGAGGCAACCCGCCAAGCTACATCTCAACGTGAATCAGCCTTTCCCACGGAGCAGGCTATTAGAGAACAGAATTTATTAAGTGAACAGCAGCGTTATGGACAACGTGAATCAATGTTTAATCCTCAGTTAGCAATGGCAAACCTGGGTGTAGAGACAGCACAGCAGGCTTATGATCAAAATGAAGCAATGAATCCCCTTCGACTTGACAGTCAAAACATTATGAATAAGAATGCCTTACAGGCATTTGATATTGCTGCTCAAAAGGAAATGCGTGCAGCGGGTATGTACCCTGTAGATGTTAGGGGTAAACAACAAAATATTGCAGCTTCTATAGCATCTATAAATAATGCTGAAAAAACACTTGCGCTGGAAACCAAAAAAATGAAGTTGTTAGAGGAACAAGCTAATGCTGATTCTAGAAATGCACAGGTTCAAGCGAACATGATCCAGATGGTACTTGATGGCGACATGAGTAACAAGGAGTATATCAATGCAGGCGGAGATATGGATACCCTGAGGAAGGCAACTGAATTAACTGAAGGTCAAACAGCAAGAGGTAATGCAGATATGATCGCAGCAGTTAAAGAAGTGAACCCTAATTATAGGTATAACCCCGAAACGAATGATTGGACAGATACGTCTGGCATTAATGAAGACGGTATACAATGGAGTGACCCACGGATACAACGTATCCTTGGCACCAGGGAATCACAAGTAATGGGCAACGCAGGCTGGGGAGTTGTTGGCAATATCTCTAACTAAAAAAACACATATGCCAATTACTGAAGTAAAAGGTCCTGACGGCAGATTATACCAAGTTGAGCACCCTAGGGGTGCATTGGAATCTCAGATTATTAAGATTGCACAGAGTCAGGCTGGTCCTGCTCCCAGAAGGAATACTGCCGTAGGCAATCTTCTTCGTGCAATACCTGCTGGGCTAGCTCAGTCTGGCTATGATACCATTAATGAACTTGGTCAGGAAATTGTAGGAATATCTGCTCAACGAGAAAAGGCAAAGTTTGCCTTTGATGCGTGGGCTGGAAATCCAAGTGCAAAAGATAAAAGCCTTGAGGATATTGAAAAGCGCAAGCGTGAAAATCAAGCTGCTATTCAAAGGTACGTTGGAGATACTGGTGACTTTGCAGGTGAAGCATTTGGTGTAGAGGAAGGTCGCTTAAGTGCAGACGTTGGCCGTGGCCTTGGTCAACTTCCTTTAATGTTTATAACTCGTGGTGCTAGTGCTGTGCCAATGGCAATGACTGAAGTGCGTAAAGACGCAGAAGAAACATTTGCTACTGATTACGCCGACATGAGCGACGAACAGAGGGATCAGGTTCAACTTGCCCAAGGTCTTTACTCTGCTTTCTCTGTAGTTGCAAATCGAATAGGTTTAAAATCAATGGGCTTAGACAAGCTTGATGATTTCTTTAAGGCAGGAAAAACAGTAAAGGGCAGTGTAGTTAAGAAAGTATTAAAGGACTCGATTAAGGGTAGTGCTGGAGAGTTTGTTACTGAAGCTGCTGAAGCTGCGGCACAAGATCAGTTTGCTAGGATCTATGATCCTAACAGAGATTATTCTTGGGATGACGTAAAGCGGTATGCCTACGAAGGTTTTGTGGGTGGAATTGTAGGTGGCACTGTAGCCACAGGAGTATCTGCGGTTCAAACTTTTGCTGGTGACATTACTGGGGTTCCAGTTGAAGAAAAGGAATCAGGTTCAAGTGAGTCAACAGAAGGTAGTGCACCATTAGGAAATTATAGAACCGTAGAGGTAACTTATAAGCAACCTGACGGAACAGTTCGTGTTGTACCAATAGCTGTTAATGAAGGAGACAACCAACAGGAGGTAGCCGAAAAGGAATTAGCTGGTCGGTACGACCCAGCTTATGGTGTTACAGTTGCAGACATTGAACCTAAATTTTTCAATGAAGCCCCTGACCCTACGCAGGAGGAAGTACCCGTGCAGCCAGAGGCTGCTGTACCTACCCAAGAGCAAGCACCCGTAGAGCAAGTCCTTCCTGAAGTTGTACCGCAGGTTGTACCTGCTACGGAGCAGGCACCAGAGGCACGAAGCTTTAGCCTTCCCCAGAATTTAAGTAGTACAGCTCAACCTAAGTATAAACAGTCTGGAGAGATAAAATTTGCTTCTGACTTGGAGCGTGCAGCTTACAGTGCTACTACTTCAACCAGTAGCGATCCAGCCAAGCGCAAGCGTACCAAGTATCGTAAGCTGTTGCAGGATGCTGGTTACTCTAGTGCAGAGATTAACGCAATGGGTCGTGAAGTTCGGTCGCAGATGCGTAACCAATATGACCTTGGTGGTCCAGGCTCTGAGTTATTTGTTGCCTTACCGCAAGACGTAGTAGCCGAGGCTTCTGCAACTTATATCCCTAAGCGATATGTAGGAGAACAAGCTGAGCAGGCTCCTCCTTTCTTTCAGAGCTTTTCTCCTGAGCAATATGACGAAGGTAGATTTGTTGACTTAGAAACAAAAAAGGATTTAAGCGATCAGACTTTTGAAGGTGGTAGTATTCGCATTGAAGGGGGTCGTCCAGTATTGGAGACGAGCGACAACGCAAGTGAAACTATACTCGACAGCAAGGCATCTGAAGAAGGTCCTTTAGTACGTACTAATTTATTTAAACAGAAAGCTGGAGCGCTGCCCTTATGGAACTGGACTAAAGCACCTGACGGTGCTCCGAGTACCATTGTATCCGTTGAGAGAGGGGATCATTACTACACATTAAGTTTCATCAGTAATAAGCCACTTACACTAAAAACATATCCAAAGAAAGAAAACGAGCCAAGAGGTAGGCCAACAACTCGTGGTAAACTTAAGCTAGGTAAAAAGGTTGGTGAAATCAGGACAACACCTAGTAAGTGGCACCCAAAAGGAAAGCTGCATCCAGTGTATGACACTGTCACTGTAGGCGAACCAGACGTAGTGGCCGAGGCGGCACAGCAAAATGAATTTAAAGAAGA
>Ga0209602_1002788_pt1 | contig 13976 bp, 11 predicted proteins | sample COGITO_mtgs_1205_3_FD_184810 | JGI IMG/M metagenome (GOLD analysis project Ga0209602, IMG submission 184810) | Pelagic marine microbial communities from North Sea - COGITO_mtgs_120524 (SPAdes) (version 2) | ecosystem: Environmental > Aquatic > Marine > Epipelagic ...
CGCAAAAACTTTCATTGTTTTTGACAAAAAAATAAATGGTAAATAAACCAAAAAGGTAATTATATCACAAGCCAACTTTTTAATAAAAAAAGGCATTCTACAAATTAATAATCTTAAAAAGTTACTGCACTTAAAAATAAACTTGTAAAAAAATGATCTGTTATCTAATGCGTAGTATAGATAAATTAAGCATGTGCCACCAGGCTTTAATTTTTTAATGATGTCGTTTAATGCAGAAGAAGTATCTGGAATGTGGTGTAATACTCCCAAACTAAATACAAAATCAAATGTATTATCATGAAATGGAAGTGAGTCAGTAGATGCTTGAGATAAATGAATATTTTTATTTTTTTCTGTAAGCTTGGCAGCAGTAAGAATAGCATCACTAGGATCAACTGCATAAACCTCTTTTACTTTATCACAAAGATAAATAGACCATCTTCCAGTTCCACACCCTACATCTAGAACAATACTATTTTCCTTGTTTATTGAAGAAAAATCTACAATATCAAAATACTCATCTCCAACAGAAGTTATTTCATCTTCATTAAAATAGTCAAATTCAGACCACTCCTCGCCAAATGATGAAACAGTAACTAGGTCAATATTTTTACTTTCTGAATCAAAAATATGTACAATTTTATCACCAACAGAAATAACTTTTGAAGCAACTTTATTGTAAAGCATTGTGTATTAATTTTTTCTCAAAATAGTAATTAAATATTTATAAAATCAAATTAAATTTAAAATATTTTTTCATAAATCTTTTGATAAGACATAACTCCTTTTTCAAGTGAAAAATATTGGTTGGCCCCTTCCTTTAAGTTTTGTTTTTTAAAATTTGAATTTAAAATAATACCAAAATTAACTTTATTTAGATCTTTTAAAACAAAACCAGATTTATACTTTTCTACAATAAAATCAACATCACCAACTCCACTATTACATATTATTGGTATTCCCATTCCCATTAGCTCACCTTGTTTAGTTGGGGATGAAAATATTTTGCTGAAAGATGGCTTAATAAAACATAATGAGAAATTCCAGTTTCTTGATTTAAATGGTATATCTTCTCTATCACTTTCTTCGACAAGAATATTCTCACTGTCAATACCTAGTTTCTTACAATGAGTAAAGATAATTCCTGAGTCATCTTTTGTTAAAACATGAAATTTTGAGTTGGGGATTTTTTCTTTTATTTTTCTAAAAAAAACTAACATTTCTTTTAATAAGTACCATGTTCCTAAAGAACCTAAATAACCAATTATAAAACTATTTGAGTCTCGTTTAACTGGCTTAAATAAATTTAAATCCGTACAACAAGGAATTACTGAAATGTTACTTTCTAAGTGAGTAAAACTCGGTATTTTAAGAATGTTTTTTTTTCCATTATGAGTTAAAGAGATTATATGATTCGATTCAAGTAAAAATTGTTTTTCCTTACTTTTAAAGTAAAAATAAACTAGTTTATAGAACGGATTTTTAAGGTTCCATAATCCTCCGTCAACTCGTTCATCAGCCCAAAATCCTCTCATATCAAATAAAAAAGGAATACCATACAATCTATTAAATTTTAACCCAACAAGCGAAGAAATATAGCTTCTGCAGTGAATAAGTGAAAATCCATGTTTAAGATGAAGTTTTTTAGCCAGTTTCTTCATTTTATAAAGATCAAAAATAGTAGAAAGAAACGGGGGGTTCTTTGTGTATTTTAAAGGATGCCATTTTATGTTATTGTCTAAACATATTTTTTTAATTAAAGAATGATTTTCAGTATATCTGTCTGGCTTTTCAAAACTTACCAAATGAAAATTATAATTTTCTTTAATTAAATTTATAATATAAGGTAAAACTTGTGATTGACCTAAAGGATCAGTCATACCATCATAAGAAATATATAGAATGTTTTTCAAAGTTTATTAGAACTGAAAATTGAATAATAACATTAATCAAAACTAACTAAGTTTTTAAATATTTAATGAAATAAATGTATTTTATTTTATTAAAGTCACATGCTAATAACAGATATCTTAAAGATATTTTTAATAACTAAAAATTTATTTGATACTAAGACCTATATTTGCAATATGCAATTTCCTAGTTGGTACTTTCCAAAAAAGTTAATACTTCTATTTGATATTTTTTTAACTTTTTTTTCTTTAATTCTTGCTTATTTAATAAGGTTTGATTTTATTGACTTTTATGACTTGTTCTGGGTTAGCCAATATGATAGTATTATTTGGGGAGTGCCAACCTTAATCATTGTTAGGTATTTAACATTTCTAATAGGGAAAACACATAAAGGTATTATTCGTTACTTATCAGGAGAAGATACACTAAGGATATTTTATGTAGTTTCAATTGGAACTTTATTAATTTGTTTCATTTCTATAATTAGATATGTTTTTTTAGATGGGCTTGCTATTTTACCAAAGTCTGTAATTATTATTGAATATCTGGGAACTTTATTTTTTATGTTGACTTCAAGATTTGGAATTAAGTTAATATTCGATAACCAAAAAAAAACCAATGGCAAGAAAATAAATATTTTAATTTATGGATCAGGAAAAATGGGGATTGTCACAAAAAAGACTCTTGAAAAAGATGAAGATAGCTCATATAATGTTATTGGATTTATTGATGATGATCTGAAAAAAGAAGGTTTATTGATAGAAAGAAAACCTATTATTCACACATATAATCTAAATAAAAAAATAAAAAATCTAGAAATTAACGCAGTTATAATTGCAATTAAAGATCCTGATATAAAAAATAAAAGAAGATTAATAGAACTGTGTCTAAAGGAAAATATAAATGTTAAAAATGTGCCTTCCTTAGATGATTGGTACGAAGGAGATTTTTCGTCTAAACAACTTAAGAATATTAAAATTGAAGATTTATTAGGTAGAAAACCAATAAAATTATTAAATAAAAACATTGTAAAAGAATTTAAAGAAAAAACAATATTAGTTTCTGGTGCAGCTGGATCAATTGGAAGTGAAATTGCAAGACAAGTGGTTAAGTATCAACCTAAAAAAGTTATTTTACTTGATCAATCTGAAAGTGGACTTTATGATTTAAACCAAGAGCTTTTGTCTAAAAATAAAAATTACAATCTAGAAGTTGTTGTTGGAGACATCACTCGTAAGGAAAGAATGACGAATCTGTTTGATAATTTAAAACCTGAAATAGTTTTTCATGCTGCGGCTTATAAACACGTTCCTTTAATGGAAGTCAATCCAAGCGAGGCTGTAAGAACTAACGTAGGGGGCACAAAAATTCTTGCTGATCTTTCTATTAAAATTAATGCAGAAAAATTTATTTTTATTTCTACTGACAAAGCAGTTAACCCTACAAATGTAATGGGAGCATCCAAAAGAATATCGGAAATGTACTGTCAATCATTAGCTAAAATAACAAATACTAAGTTTATAACTACAAGATTTGGAAATGTACTAGGCAGTAGTGGTTCTGTCATTCCTCTTTTTAGAAAACAACTTGAAAATGGAGGGCCAATAACAGTTACTCATAAAAATGTTACGAGATATTTTATGACAATTCCAGAAGCATGTAGCTTAGTTTTGGAAGCTGCTCACATGGGAAATGGAGGTGAGATTTATGTGTTTGATATGGGAGATAGCCTTAAAATCATTGATCTGGCTAAGAAAATGATTCAATTAGCTGGATTGAAAATCGAAAAAGACATCAAAATAAAAATAACAGGACTTAGGGCTGGTGAAAAGATGTATGAGGAACTTTTAGGTGATGAGGAAAATACAATAGGAACTCATCATCCAAAAATTATGATTGGAAAAGTCAAACCTATCAATCATGATGATATCAATAAATTATTAGAAAAGTTAATCTCCTTGATTAAAAATCAAGAAAATGAAAAGATTGTCAGAAATATGAAGTCAATTGTACCAGAATTTATTAGCAATAATTCTGAGTTTAGTAGACTTGATAAATAATATTATTAAAATTATACATATTAAATATTCATAGTTTTAAATGCTAAAAGCAGATATATATTATCACAATTTAAATTTCATTAAGCCAGGAGGAACTTCAAGAGGTATTTTAAAAACAAAACCAACATGGTTTATAAAAGTTTTTGATCAAATAAATAAAACTAGATTTGGGTTAGGTGAATGTGGTCCGATTCAAGGTTTAAGTATTGAATCTATTGATCAAATGATAAACAAGCTTAGTGAAGTTAAAAAACATATTAATGAATTATCAAATATTGATTTATCATTATTCCCAAGTATTAACTTCGGATTAGAAACTGCATTTTTAGACCTAAAGATTGGTGAAAAAAAAGTAATATTTAAAAACTCTTTTATAGCTGGGAAACCCATAAAAATAAATGGTTTAATATGGATGGGTAATAAAGATTTTATGATTAATCAAATTAATTCTAAAATCAGCGATGGATATTCATGTTTGAAACTAAAAATAGGCTCTATTGACTTTAATGAAGAATTGTCAATTATTAAATCAATAAGGGAGAGATTTAGCTCTGAAGTATTAGAAATTAGAGTTGATGCAAATGGAGCTTTTAAAAGTAAAAATGCAATTAATAAATTAGAATTATTAAGTAAATTAAAGATCCACTCTATTGAACAGCCAATTGCTACAAATCAATGGGAAGAATTAAAAGAAATTTGTGACAAAACACCATTACCTATTGCTCTAGATGAAGAGTTAATTTCTATAAATGATAAAAAAGAAGAATTTATTAATTATATAAAACCTCAATACTTAGTACTAAAGCCTACATTATTAGGAGGATTTGAAAAAACTAACAAGTGGATAAATATTGCAGAAAATAATAATATTGGATGGTGGATAACATCAGCCTTAGAATCAAACATTGGACTTAATGCAATTGCGCAGTTTTGTGGGAACTATGAATTAAAAATTCCTCAAGGATTAGGAACTGGACAACTTTTTAGTAACAATATAGAATCCCCTTTAGAAATTGAAGGACAAGAACTATATTTTAGAAAAAATAAAAAATGGGATATGACAATTTTTGAATAGGTTTTATGATATCTACTGATTACAAAAATATATTTCTACTAAAAAAAACTCAACTTGATGAAGTTGATATTGAGCTTTACAAGTTTCTAGAATTTTGGAAATCAAGCAAAAAAGAGACTGTAGTAATTACATCTGGATCAACCGGATTGTCAAAGAAAATTAAAATTTCTAAAAAACAGATAGAAAATAGCGCAAAATCTACTATTTCTCATTTTAAAATAAAAGAAAAATCTACTTTTTTGATATGCTTACCTGTAAAGTATATAGGAGGTAAAATGATGCTAATAAGAGCTATAATTTCAAAAGCTAAAATTATGCTTTACAAACCTTCAGCAAATCCTTTTATAGAGTTAAATGATAATATTGATTTTATTGCATTAACTCCATTACAACTTTTCAACGTAGCTAAAAACAAAAAAAACTTTGATAAAATAAAGTTAGCTATTATTGGAGGAGGGGAAATATCTAATCAACTCATTTTGGAGTTGCAAAATATATCTACTAACTGTTATCAAACTTATGGAATGACAGAAACAATTTCTCATATTGCAGTAAGAAATCTAAAGAACTGTAACGATAAAACTCCGTATAAGTGCTTAGATAATATATCCATTGATACAAATCAAAACAATCAACTTATTATTAACTCTAAGCAACTAAATCTTAAAAATCTTGTTACAAATGACATTATTGAAATAGTTGATGAAAAAGAATTTGTTTATTTGGGGAGAAAGGATAATATCATTAATTCTGGAGGGTTAAAAATAAATCCAAAGATGTTAGAAAATGAAATTCAAAAATCTTTGGGCAGCACAAATTTTTATATTGATAAAATTAAAAATGAAAAATTAGGAGAAGAGGTTGTTTTGGTAGCATTGTTAGATTTAAAACTAGATTCATTAATAAAATCGATTGATGCATTAAAAGATAAAAACACACGTCCAAAGAAAGTTTTTTTTACCGATAAGTTATTTCACAATGAAAATCAAAAATTAGATAGAGTAAAAAGTAAAAAATATGCTCTTAATTTAAATAAATCCTTTTCCTTAGCAAAAAAATAAATTAATTGAAATTTTACATAAGTATATTATTAATATCATTTTACAATCTTTTTAATATTGGAGATCATGAAACCTATTTATCTATTACAGAATTAATGATTCATGAAAATGGGAATTTAGAAATTAGTATAGAAACTACAGCTCATGATTTTGAATACGTTTACAGAAAAGAATTGAACAAAACCTTAAAATCTAAAATTCTATTCGGTGAAGAATATTATGAAAATGAAGATCTAAGAAATTATTTATTCAATCACTTTTCAATTAAAAATGAAAATAATAAAATTGATTTAAAAATAATAGGAAATGAAGTGAAATTAGATGGAACATTAATAATTTATTTACAAGGTAAATCCAAAAAAAAATCTAAATATTTTAAAATAAAAAATGATTTATTAGTCAGCGTATTACCTAACCAACAAAACATTGTAAATTTAAGCGGTACAATTAAATCAAGTTATACTTTTAATAAAAATATAAGAACATATGTATTTCAATAAGTTTTCAAAAATTTATATAGTTGTAGCTCTATTTCCATTTTCAGGATTCGGACAAAACCAGAACTTAAACTACAGCAAGTTTAAACAACTTAAAGAAGAAGTTGCCTCACCAAATGTCTACAGAACAGCTTCTGGTGCTCCTGGACATGAATATTATCAAAATGAGGCTGATTATACTATGAGTATAACTCTAAATGATCAAGAACAAAAAATTACTGGCTCTGAAACTATTAAATATCATAATAATAGCCCTGATAAACTAGAATATCTGTGGATTCAACTTGATCAAAATAAACGATCACAAAACTCAGATAGTTATAAAATACAAACTGGTGGAATAACTTCTTTAAATACAAGAAGCATTAAAAATATGGAGCCACAATTTGAAGGTGGGTTCATTATAAAATCTGTAATTGATATTAATAAAAAACCTATTTCATATACCATTCATCAAACTATGATGAGAATAAATTTAGACAAACCCTTAAAACCAAACGAAAGCTTTGAATTTAGTATTGATTGGTGGTATAACGTTAATGACAGATTAGAAATTGGAGGAAGATCTGGTTATGAGTTTTTCAAAAAAGATGGAAACTACCTGTATACAATTGCTCAATTTTTTCCTAGAATGTGTGTGTACAATGATACCGAGGGTTGGCAAAACAAACAGTTTTTAGGAAGCGGTGAATTCACACTTCCATTTGGAGATTATGATGTGAAAATAACTGTTCCTTCAGACCATGTAGTAGCTGCAACAGGAGAATTAGTGAATGCAAATGAAATATTAACACCTGTACAATTAGAAAGATTGGAAAAGGCTAGAAAAAGTGAAAAAGAACCAGTTTTTATTGTTACTGAAAAAGAAGCCATTAAAAATGAAAAAAGCGTAGTTAAAGCTATGAAAGTATGGCACTATAAAGCAAAAAATGTCAGAGATTTTGGATGGGCTTCTTCCAGAAAATTTATTTGGGATGCAATGGTTGTTAAACAAGCTTCCAAAGATGTTTTGGCCATGTCTTTTTATCCTAAAGAAGGAAATCCCTTGTGGGAACAATACAGTACTAAAGTAGTTGCACATACACTAAAATGTTATTCAAAATATACTTTTGACTACCCATATCCAGTTGCAATTTCTGTTCATACCAAATGGATTGGTATGGAGTATCCTATGATTTGTTTTAACGGTGGAAGACCAGAAGAAGATGGAACCTACTCTGCAAGAACAAAATACGGAATGATTGGAGTTATTATTCACGAAGTGGGACATAATTATTTTCCTATGATAATTAACTCAGATGAAAGACAGTGGACTTGGATGGATGAAGGCTTAAACACATTCTTACAATATTTAACGGAGCAAGAATTTGAAAAAGGATATCCTTCCAGAAGAGGACCTGCTTATAAAATTGTTAATTATATGAAAGGTGATAAAGATAGAATTTCCCCTATTATGACCAATAGTGAATCTATACATCAATTTGGAAATAATGCCTATGGTAAACCTGCAACAGCAATGAATATATTAAGAGAAACTATCATGGGTAGAGAACTATTTGATTATGCTTTTAAGATGTATTCCAATAGATGGATGTTTAAACATCCTAATCCTGAAGATTTATTTCGCACCATGGAAGATGCGAGTTCTGTAGACTTAGATTGGTACTGGAGAGGTTGGTTTTATTCGACAGACCATGTAGATATTGGATTAGAAAAAGTAAAGTATTACAGAATAAACGACCAAAATCCAGTAACTAATAAAAAAGAAAGCAAGATGAATTTTGTAGAAGTTTACAATAAGGATATATCCAATCAAAGAAATAAATATATTGTTACTTACAGAGAAATAGATAAAGGACTAGAGGATTTTTACACGAGTTATGACAGGTACAAAGCAACAGAAAAAGAAATTAAGAAATATGAAAAATTCAATAAGAATCTAAACGAAGACGAAAAAGAAATATTGAAGAAAAATCAACATTTTTACGAAATTAAATTTTCAAATATAGGAGGTCTTGTGATGCCAATTATATTGAACTTCTCATTTAAAGACAATTCAAATGAGGTTATAAAAATTCCAGCAGAAATTTGGAAAAAGAATAATTTAGAAATCTCTAAAGTATTTGCTTTTGATAATGAAGTAACTCAGATTGAGTTAGATCCATTTATGGAAACTGCAGATACTGACAGATCTAATAATTTTTGGCCTCAGCAATTAGAAGCATCTAAGTTTGAGCTTTACAAGTACAAAAACAGACGCGATAGACCTTCTAGCAATCCAATGAAGAAGAAAAAATAATATTAAAAAAAGAGCTAGATTATTTATAATCTAACTCTTTTAAATTATTAAGTATGTAATTAGAACTTCAATTTTAACCCTACAAAGAAGTTAATTCCAGCTTGGTTGTAAGCGCCAATCATATTATAATTCCTATCGGAATTCTCCTCATTTATTGAAGGATCACCTGTCGCCCATGGACCCCCTTGTAATCTATAGATCCATGCATTAGAAATATAATTTTGGTTCAATAAGTTTCTTACCCAAGAGCTAATTACAACTTGTTTAAAAAGTTTTGTTTTAACTGTGTAGCTTGCTCTAAAATCATGAACAAAGTAATCTTCTAGCTTGCCATATTCACTTGAAGTATTATCTAAGTATTGTTCGCCAACATACTTACTAACTAAAGCTAAATCTAGCTTTCCTTTTTCAAGAGAACTAAACGGAGTAAAAATAAGTTGACCACCTCCAATAATTGATGGAGAAAAAGCAATATCTGTGTTTTCATGAACTACATTTGCTTGCCCTTCATACTTCCAACCCCATTCAGGATAACCCTCTCCATATGAGTCTATTCCTGATGGATAATCAACAAGAAATGCACTTTCATCATAATAATATTGATCAATAGCTTCAGTAAATTCTATAATTTTATTTTGACTTAATGTAGAATTAAATCTTAAATTAAACTTCTCATTTATTTTAATAGCTGCTGTTAATTCTAATCCTCTTCTAAAACTATTGGGGACATTTATTCTAATTGGCGAACCTACATCATTTACATCTCCAGTGAGTATTAGCTGATTCTTGTACTGCATATTGTATAAATTGGCTAATAAACTTACTTTACTTGAGCTGTATCTATACCCAAATTCTATATCCAACATATTTTCATGAGTTGGTGTATTAACAGACTCTGTAATATCCGTTCTATTTGGTTCTTTATTACCAACTCCAGCAAAACCATATAAACTTGAATTTTTATTTACAATATAGTTAAAACCAAACTTTGGATTGAAAAAATCCATATTGATTGTGTCATCAACAGAAACATTTCCCTCTTCAAGACCAGAAAGTTTATAATCTATAAATCTGTATTGTAAATCTAAATAAGCACTTAGGTTAGGTTTTAAATTGTAATTTAATTTTCCATAAAAGTTAACATCTGTTTTAACTGCATCATTATCGTAATACCTATGTCTTATTTGACCGTTACTGGCATTCTCTGCCCATATTACTTCACCATAGTGACCACCTAAATACTGATTGGCACCTCCACCTAGAATCAACTGAAATTTATCTGAACTATATTCAGCAGAGTATACAATTCCGTAATAATGATTATCTAACCATTTTCTGTTAATTATATCTGAACTAGATATTTCGAGAGTGTCCTGATCAGTTACATACATAGTACTATCAATTTGATTTGGACCTACTGTATCAATGTGGAAAACTGTATCAGATGGAAAAGTACTAATAATATTATTCAAATTATAATCTGAAAGCGCCTCATCTTCTTTATAGCTTTCGTAATACCCAAAACCCCTTGTATAATGAAGAGAAGCATTTAATTTTAATCTGTTAGACGATTTATTTGTAAAGTGTAATTGATAATGTGTTTGTGTGTAATTATCAATCTGATTATCATAAGTGTATGGATTGAAAGTTTTATTAGTATCCAAAACTCTTAATGGAGTTCCTTCCCATGACTGATAGGTCTTTTCATTACCAGAAAATACTAATGCCTGAATGGATGTTTTTTCACCAAGATAACTACCAGAAAAATAATAAGAATTTAGATCTGATGAAGCTCGATCAATAAAACCATCTGAAGCTACCCTAGATAATCTTCCTTCAAAATTCCATTTACCATCAATCAAACCTGTTCCAATTTTAATGGTATTTTTTAAAGTATTAAAAGAACCATAACTGGTGGATATTTCACCATAAGGTTTGTTAGAATTAATTGTACTTAACGTACTTAAATTGATGCTTGCACCAAAAGCAGAAGCTCCAGTAGTAGATGCTCCTATTCCTCTTTGAATTTGAATATCGTCAGTTGAAGATGAAAGATCAGGCATATTTACCCAATAAACACCCTGACCCTCAGCATCGTTAAAAGGAATTCCGTTTATAGTCACATTAACTCTTGTTGCATCACTTCCTCTAACTCGAATCCCAGTGTAACCAACACCAGCACCTGCATCTGATGTTGTTACAATGGAAGTAGCTTGATCTAGTAGTATAGGTAAATCTACACCATGGTTGTTTACTTCAATTTCTTCTTTAGAAATATTCTCATGAGCAACAGGACTTTTTTCACCTACTCTAGTAGTAGTAACTTCAAATTCATCTAGTGTCGTCTTACTAGAATCTGTTTGAGATTGGGCATTTAAAAAACCAAAAACGCCGATAGTAAATATTAAATAATTGTATTTCATTTTTTTTAGGTTAAATGTGTCTTACTGGGGGTAAGAAAACACAAGGTTTAAACATTTAACATCCTTTCGCCAGCATTATCTGGATCAAGTTACATTCTGCAATTTAACAGAAAATGGGTATAATCTCAGCCTTTTACAGCACCCCCTATTGAGTTTTTTCAAAAGTATAAATTAATTTTACAAATAAATGTTTTGTAAAATTTTTTTTGCTTGATTTAATCTTTTGGATAGGTTTCCTTCAATAATTTCAAAACTAATACCCAGTTCTTTTATTTTATCTAAGTGGATATTGTAAAGTTCTATTCTATCATTTGGATTTTCTCTTTGAGGATCAAATTCCCAAGGAATATTTGGACTACAAATTAAATACAAATCAGGTGGATTTTTAGTTAGACTTTCTTTAATAAAAGAATGACATTTATCATATTTGTATTCACACCAAATTAAAAGAGTTAATAAATCTGTATCTGAAATTATAGACAATTCGTTTTTACTAGCTATTTCAAGTTCTTTATCATATAATTTAGCAATTTCTAAAATATCGTTATAGTCATAAGGTCTATTAATTTGATTAATATAAATTCTAGAAAACTCTGGTAGAAAGCTAAACCCAGTTAAAGATTTTAATTCTTTAAATAAAGTTGTTTTTCCAGAGGATTCAGCACCGGTAATTACTATGTTTTTTGTTTTTCTAATGACTTTTTTTTCCATTCATAATAACCCATAAAAGCAATAATTATAAATATAGAAAATTGAGCAACAATTAAATAGTATTCTTTATATACAAAAAGTGGAATACAAAATATATCTCCAATAATCCAAAGAACCCAGTTCTCTACCCGCTTCCATGCCATAAGCCACATAGCGATAAAGTTAAGGGCGGTAATAAAGGACTCTATTAAAACAAATTTCCAATCAAAATTTGCTATTTCTATATTAGAAAGGGTCCAGTATATAATGAAGGTTAAAAATACAGTTACTGTTGAATAAAGTAAATTTTCTTTTTGAGAACTAAATTTAATCTGAACTTTTTGATTTTCGGAAGTATCTTTTCTAGACCAATTGTACCAACCATAGATATTCATTACCAAAAAAAACAAATTAATAACAGCTTGACCGTAAATTTCACCAACAAAACATAAGTAAATCCATAGTGAAACGCTTAATGTTCCCACAGGGTACAATAAAATATTTTCTTTTTTTGCTAACCAAACACTAATTATACCAGAAAAAACAGCAATTATTTCAATTATAAAATCCACTATTACATAATTTGAAGCGAATATATGAACATTATAAAAATTTAATATTTAAATTGTTTAAACCTTTATTTGAAATGTTAAACATTTTGTTTAAGTTTGAGGACTAAACAATAAACAAAATGGAAAAAGTTGCAGTTATACGTAAGGAACATTTCAATGCTGCCCATAGGTTGCACAACCCAAATTGGTCAGATGAAAAGAATATTTCTTTCTATGGAAAGTGCAACAATCCAAATTACCACGGTCACAATTATGACTTAGAAGTGACTGTAATTGGTGAGGTAGATCAAGAAAGCGGATATTTAATAGATATGAAGACCCTGTCTGATTTGATAAAAGCGGAAATTCTTGATAAATTTGACCATAAAAATTTAAATCTTGATGTAGAGGATTTTAAAGATTTAAATCCCACTGCAGAAAATATAATCAAAGTTATTTATAATAAACTTAGAAAAAAGTTGGAAGATAAATTCGAACTTAAAATTAAACTTTATGAAACTGAAAGAAACATTGTTGTATACCCAGCCTGAAACCTCGTCAGAAAATAATTTTGATGAAGTTGGAGATGATCATGTGAGTAATTCTATTGAGACTCCAATTAGAAAAGATGCCTTTGACATCTCAAATGAAAAGAAAAAAGAAATTATCTCGGAACATTTTAAAGTTATTATGGAGACTCTTGGTCTTGACTTAACAGATGATTCTTTGAAAGGAACTCCTCACCGAGTTGCAAAAATGTATGTAGAAGAAATATTTTCTGGTTTAGATCCAGTCAATAAACCTAAAGCAGCCTTGTTTGAAAACAAATACCAGTACAATGAGATGTTGGTAGAGAAAAATATCACTTTTTATTCCAATTGCGAGCATCATTTTGTACCCATATTTGGAAAAGCACATGTAGCTTACATGTCTTCGGGAAAAGTTATTGGACTTTCTAAAATTAATAGAATAGTAGATTATTTTGCTAGAAGACCTCAAGTACAAGAAAGATTAACTAATCAGATTGGGAACGATTTAAAAGAAATTTTAGGAACTGAAGATGTTGCAGTAATAATCGATGCTAAGCATTTATGTGTTTCTTCAAGGGGCATAAAAGACGAAACTTCTTCTACTACTACTTCTTTTTATTCTGGAAAATTCAAAAATGATAATACTAAAAAAGAATTACTCCATTATTTAAATTCATGATAAAATTTAGTAGCCATTCTGGGATTAACACACTAAAAGTTAGCCAGGAATTAGATATTACTTTGGATGAAGCCTGGGACTTTTTTTCAAACCCTAAAAACTTAAGTGAAATAACTCCGTCTGACATGGGATTTAATATTACTTCAGAAATACCCAACCAAATGTATATAGGACAAATAGTCTCTTATAAAGTTGCCCCT
>Ga0209602_1002790_pt1 | contig 13972 bp, 13 predicted proteins | sample COGITO_mtgs_1205_3_FD_184810 | JGI IMG/M metagenome (GOLD analysis project Ga0209602, IMG submission 184810) | Pelagic marine microbial communities from North Sea - COGITO_mtgs_120524 (SPAdes) (version 2) | ecosystem: Environmental > Aquatic > Marine > Epipelagic ...
AGTAATTCTGATGAAGAAGCTACAACTGTTCAAGACACTACTACTACAACTGTTCAAGACACTACTACTACAACTGTTCAAGACACTACTAGTGAAGTAGATGAATGTTCTAAGAAAACTTCTCCTGATAAATGTCATTATGTTGCAGTAGGCTATGACAAACCTCAAAATGAATTTGCACAAGAAATTGTAATAGCTACTGATGTACCTCAAACTATCGTTGATGAATATTATGAAATTCAAAACATGCTGAACTCTATAATCGGTTCTTACAACAGATATGTAACTGTTATCACTACAACGAATGAGTTTTCACAACCCATCTTTGATAAATTAACCGAAATACACTGGGACCAGGAATTAAATATTGTTGATGGATATTTAATAGGTGCTGGTTGTCTCACCGGATCAGGCGATTGGCAAGTCTTTCCTCCAGATCCATATGCCTTATGCGTAATGGATTATGAATTTGTAGAATATCCACACGAAACAAGAGAGTGGAAAACACCACTTCCACAAAGAAGGGCACTGCTTTATCATGGTTGGGCTCATGAATATTTTCATAGATATCAAAGGGCTTATCATTATGAATTAAATATGGGAAATCTAGACTCTATTGATACACCAGTTTGGTGGATTGAGGGAGCAGCTGTATTATTTCCAAACATCTGGTTAAATCAATCATGGCAGGAGATAGAACTCTTTAAAGACCTATCTTTTCAAGAGATACAAGAAGCCGGAGGTATTAATTTAGATCTCTGGTACAAAAGTGCAAGAAAAGCTGCACAGGGTGAGTCTTATCCTGACGATCGTTGTAATAATTACATGATGAATAGTCTAGACAGCAGTTACGATACATCAGCATTTTGTTTCATAGGTATAGCAAATGCCTACCTTGCATACTTAACATCCTATGAAACAGTATGGGTTGACATTCCAAAAGATATTTATGAACTATCTTTTCAGGGGTCTTTTGAAAAACATACAAATATGACATTAGAGGAATTTTACGATAAATTTAATTCCTTTATGAGAGAAGGAGATTCTGATGATCCTCCACCTTTAGGATTCTTTCCAGAAAAGCCAATTTCTGAAATTGTAGATTTTTTCAAGTATTCAGATATTTAATTACTACTTTGCAACGAAGAAGTCAAAGGTTCAAATACAAATTAGTACTGTGTATTAGTTTTCTTTTGTATTGTTAGCTTTATTTTTGCCCAGCACCAAGAGCTGCACCAATTGCAATACCTAATGCAATCCACACAGGTTCATTTGTAGCAGAAAACATTCCTGCTCCAATAGCTGTTCCAATAGCAATTGTTACGCCCATATTTGGTTTATTTTTCAAAATTGATTTCCTTTTGTTTAAACAGTAGTTCTTTCAAATTATTAAAAATTATGTTGTTCGGCTTTTTACTTTGTAAGATTGTTCTGTGAGGAAATATATAAGTATTCTTTTAATCCTAATTATGTGCGGTGGATCAGAAACTACTGCAACTTTTCAAGAAACAACAACAACTACTCTTTTAGAAACAACAACGACTACTCTTTTAGAAACAACAACTACAACAACTGTTTCAGACTTCATTGATAATGATGGAGCATATAAAGGAACAACACCCTACATAAATGGTATCCGCATTGTAAAAGGCGATACTTTTGATTCTTTCATTATTGATTTAGATATAACTCAAGATAGTGATTTAATCCCTAATTCACCATATATTGCAAGATGTGACCGTGAAACATGTACTATTGATCCAGAAATGGGTCCGTTTATTCCAGATTATGTTGAGGAATGGTTGTATATAAGTTTTCCTGGATACAGCATTGTACGTAACAGTGATGGAGGATGGTTACTAGACAATGAAAGAACTGCATCTACATTCAGTGGTCAACGTATAGTTGAAAGCGATGGACCCATTTTATATGGACGTGCGTATGGAGAATTTGAAGCCAATCTAGAATTATCAGTAGGAATAGTTCCTGGAAGTATCTTCAGATCATATGAAACTGCTAATCCACAAACAATTGTGATTGAAGTAGATAAGTAAGTTAACCTAGGTACCAAGTGGGTAAATATCTAGTGGAACATTTCTTAGAAATGGCTTATCAAGAAAAACCCAATGACAAGATTGAAAAAATATTTAGATTAAACTAACGTTATGAAAATATTTCTTCAGGCTCGTGGAAGTTACGACACGCTCTTGAATCTATCTAAATGGTCAGAACAAAATGAAATTGAGAGAATAGGCCTTCCGGACCACTATATAGTTGGGAAACAACGACATGATAAAAATGACGCCACTCCAGCTTTAGATTTGTTAACTGCGAGCGCAGGACTAGTTAGAGATACAGAAAAAATGGTGTACTCAATACTTGTCTCGCCAATAACCTTTAGACATCCAAGCGTGCTGGTCAAAATGGCCTCAACAATAAATGATATGGCAAAAGGAAGATTTCGTTTAGGTGTTGGAACTGGGTGGCTAGAAATTGAACATGATCTCTACGGCATACCATTCCCAGATTTAAAAACTCGTTTTGAAATGCTCGAGGAATCACTAATTTATATCAGAGAAGCACTTTCAGGAAATGATAAGGGGTTTCAAGGTAAGTACTACCAACTAGAACAATTTCCAGTCGAGCCAGCGGCTTTACAGGATATTCCCATCATTATTGGGGGTGGAGGAAAGGTTAAAACTCCAACTTTAGCTGGGAAGTATTCGGAGGAGTTTAATATATATGCCGGTCCTAAAGAAATACTATCAAATAGCATCTCTTTATTTAAAGAAGTTGCTGTTGAAGACGGAAGAGATGTGTCAAAACTAGAAATTACTACAGCCTGTCCTCCAGTAGTAGGTTTAACTCAAGATCGTGTTGGGGAATCATTAACTGCTGCTGCTAAAGCACTATCCCAATCTGAAGATGAAATAGCTAATACCTGGAAAGAGAAAAGCTATCTCTACGGTACACCAGATGAAGTAGCCGCAACTTTATCTATGTGGCAGGAAGTTGGAATTGAGGCTGTTTATCTACAGTTACTATCACTGCAAGAAGATAATCGTAATGAAACAATAGAGGTTATCAAGCAGGCAGTAGAGTTAATTTAAGAACTGCTGTTCGTTAATAATTTCTGTCTTAGGTCAATGCAATACTTAACTTAGAGCGTTGGATGAACATAAATTAATTTAGTACTTTCAATGCTCACCAGTCACAAAAGATGTTGGTTAAATGTAGGTACTGCTTACCCTGTGCATACCCTTGTGGTATCTACACCAACTCTTTAAAGTTTTACTTTATTAGTTCGTAGGCTGGAAGAGTTAAAAAATCTTCAAATTCTTTGTTGATAATTAATTCAGTAATTAGTTTTACTGAATTATTTTATTTTTCCTTATTGGGGCCTGGAAAAAATCTATTAGTTGTTTTTTGATACTCTTTGTAATCTGGACGCTTTTGAAGTGAAAAATACTCTGAAGGAATAGCTCCTGTGGTGTAAACGAGTGTTTTATACATCATTCGTGAGGCGTATAAAAGTCCAAGGCCAATTAGTGCCCAAAGTATCTTGCTCTGTTGATCATTAAGGAATGCAACACTTAGTGTTTCTAATTTCAACCATGAAGGAAGTGCCAAAATTATGAGTCCATTCCATACCATCCATTCACCAAAATAATTTGGATGCCTTGTATATTTCCATAACCCAATATTGCATACTTGATTTTGCTTTCCCTCATTTTTCATTTTTCTAAGAAATCCTAATTTTTGAACATCTGCTACTGACTCTATAAGAAACGACAGCATCCAGACAGCTATGCCAAAAATTTCTAGTAGCTCTAGTGACTGGGATGTGTTTGAAGCTGTGATGAATATTGGAAGTGAAAGAAACGATGCATTTGCAAGACCCTGTGAAATTGCATCTACCTGTAGAGCGAGTTGAGTATTTTCTTTTCCTTCTTTTTTCCAAAGGATCCTCTGATACTGGTATCTGGGAAATTCTTTATCTAAATATCCAGCTCTCCACAATTTTACAGCTCCTAATCCCATTCTTAAACCAACAAGAATTACCATCGAACTGACGATTAGTGATCTCAACCAATAACCGCTACTTAAAAGGTAGCTAACAATACCAAGTAGAACTAGACCCCATGGCCAACCAACATCTACATAACTCATTCTTTGTGTTCTCCATATTGGAATACATACTACAAAAATAAATAAGATTGTCTGTACCAAGATGTTGGTAAGAGCAACGTTAGTAAACTCTGCCGTACTCACAATCAAGAGTAAACCAATCAGGTAAGGAACAAGTGGACGAAAGTAGCTCAATTTATTTCTTAGGGTTTCTGCTTTTAATGTACCAAGAGCAAACACCCATTGCGGCAAAAGATAGTCCCATTGAGATTAGGTCGTAATCAGTAACTGCCGTAAAAATAATTGCTCCAAGAAAAAATATAGAGAGTATAAAGAATTTTTTATCATCCATAGATTCAATAATACACTTTAAAGTATGAATGCAAAAAAGATAGTAATGCTTGGGTTTCTGTTATTGATTCCACTTCTCTTAGGACTTTTGTCCCTGTCCTTATGATTTTTATATTCATTAATTTTTAAATAATTTATTAATTATTGATCTATTGAAATTAAGTATGGAGAATAATCTTCATTTGGCGTTCCGCCGTTTAGAACTGTTCTGTTGAAATAATTATTTACATCTAAGGATTCCTCATAATTAATGCTTCCTTTAAGGAAGGTATATTTAGTTAAGGGACTAATTGAACCAAATGCAACAAAATCATAGTGTCTTGAATCTTTCATATAGTATCCATGAATTTCTACATCTTGTGGAGATAATATGGTGTTGTAAACTTCGATTTCAGTTAATTCGTCAGAATCTGTGTATCCACTGAACCAGTCCTCACTGTATATAACCTCAGTTTTATTACGGATTATTAAATCTTCACCCGCATCAATAAATGGGGTTAAGAAAGGATCTTGTAAAATCATATTTTGACAAGCATAGACCATACAATACTCTACGACTGCACCAGCTCCTGTTGAGTGAGCCATGACGGAGATATCATTAAAGTCAGCAGCTTCTCTTACAATTTTGGTCACTGTATTTGTATCACTGCTTAAATTTTGAAAATAGTTCATACTATCTTCAATATCATTTTTCATCTCAATCATCACACTATGGATATTTGAAGAGTTCTCAGTACTGCCAGTATTAAAAATTATTCCTGAAGGCAGGTCTGTAAACATTGCCAGACCTGTATGGTCAATTGAAAAAATAACATACCCCTGAGAGGCCAAGTGGATTAATTGGTCAGAGGCAAATATTTTTTCTCCAGCCCATCCATGTGAATATATAAGCACTGGAAACTGTTGATTAGATACAGGTGAAAGTCCTTCTTGAACTTCAAATTTTGAAAACTTTAAATGCTGTAATAGAAATTCTGGTAAAGAGAGTTCCCATGTCCTGTTTAAATATCTAACAATGTATGTTCCCCAATTACCATCTGCACTTCTTAATATTTGATTAAAAGAACTATCTTCATTACTCGGGTAGTAGACATCTACTAAAAGCTCCCTTTGTGTTTGTTCCTGAAGATTGCTTATTTCAATAAATTCAACGGGGTTCAACCTGCTTTCAATAGTTATTAACTCCTCACTGTACCCTACTGAATAAAGAGCACCCGTTTGAGATTCAAATGAAGGCACAGGAAAAACATAGAGCAACACTGTAGTTGCAAGTGTGAGCGTAAGAGTTTTAAATGAAATCAGGAATCTAACATATTTTTTTGAAGTTTTATAATCAGACAAAGTTATAAGTGACCTTAGAAAAAAGAGTATGTAAATTAAGTAATACTGCCATCTTAAACCTACAAAGATAAGCTGAGTAATAATTGTTATCAAGAAAGTACTGAGCAATATTTTCTGTGTTGTTGGGGTAAAACGTTGGAAAAATAAAGTCGTAAACCCAAACCCAATAATTAATATATCAAAAAAATCCATGTGTAACTATATTACTTGGGTTATAAAAATTAGAATTCTAATCTCAAACATACTTCTTAACTAAACTAGTTAAATGTTGAAATTTTTTTTCCGTAATTTATTGACTTCGGTTATCTCAATATTTATTTTTCTTCTAATTATGTTCTATGGGATAAATATTTTAATCCCGGGTGATTTCTTGACTCCGCTTCGCTTAATGATGTCACAAGAGGAGCTAGATGCACTTCGAGATACTTTAGGTGCAAATGATCCTTTAATACAGCAATATTACAGATGGATACAAAGTGTCTTTAGTGGTGAGATTACCCCTGGTGGCTTTAGACAGCGTTCAAGTAAAACTGTTCTTGACACCGTACTCCCGACTTTACATGTTCTTCTGCCTTCTTTTGTAATATCAATTTATCTCTCCAGAATCCCTGTATTGAAAACAAAAGTAAAGCGTTTAGGGAAAGAAAAGATATTTAGTGATGTGTTTGGCATATTGTTGATTAGCCTTTTTCCTCCCATAATCTATTTTCTTATCGGTGAACGACTTGAAAGTTTGTTTAGGAGCTTATTTAATCAATTTGAAATTACAGGAACGTCCAGTGAAATACTCCTATTCAGTGAATTAAGAATAGGTTTTGGATATCTGCTTTTTGCAATTGCATGTTCATTTATAATTGTAAGTATTTTTGAACTGCTTGCATTGATAAACATACCTAAACAAAAACTTCTAATTGCTGGATTACTCCTGCTTATTATCTTCCTCTTTTTTGATACAAAAGAAGTGGTAACGATGTTGTTTTATTCTAAAAATGCATTTATAACAATTGGAATACTTACTGTTTTACTTATCGGTGAATTTATCTTATTTAATAATATTATTGTCCAAAATATCTCCAAAGAAGACCACATTATGACGGCCTCAGCAATAGGATTTTCAAATCAAAAAATATTTAAAGATCACATCATCAGAAACTCATTCTTCCCCTTTGCAACAAGAATTGCGATCAACCTTCCTTACACAATCGCCTCTTTGGTAATTGTTGAATCTACAACTGGTTGGGGTGGCATGGGCTCAATGCTTTATCAAGCTATTATGAGCCAGGACTCTAATGCTGCAATGGCTATCTTATTCTTACTTGCAATACTTACAGCAACTTTACGTCTAGGAATTAACTTCTCACAAATTATATTTAATCCACAACTTCGAGGTACGCGTAATGTTTAAATTGATACTAAGGAGTACTTATAAGACATACCATGGAAAATTAGGGTATTTTTTCTTACTTCTCCTCATGACTGGATCCATTGCTCATGTTTTCTTGCTAAAAACAATTTGGCCAGTAAATATTTATGATCCTATTATTGGTTTTGATCTATCTGTATTCCCTCATCCAGTAACACCTTCCAGTTCACATTTACTGGGGACAGACCCTCTTGGAAGAGATGTTTTGAGTATGTTTTTAGCTGGTTCAGAGCCTTTAATAAAACTCTCTATTGTCTCTTTTATAACTGGATTAGTTTCAAGTTTACTTGTTGGAACTTTTGTACCTTTTCTATTTAGACGCTTTGACTTAGTTCTACGAGAGTTCTCTTCAGGGTTAGTACTAATCTCACCCCCAATTGTTTTGCTAATTCTAGGTACAGGAGATTTTCTTGAAAAACTGAGCCCAGAAACTGTTGGTTTTATCTATGGATTGCTTGGAGGACTAGGTGTCTGCTACTTAGTAATAAGCACACGAGTAAAAGAGCTTATTAATTCTGAGTTTTTAAATGCCTCAAGAGTTATAGGTGCAAGTGAGCTTCAAATAGCCTTAAGACATATCCTGCCATTAATAATTCCCTATTCTGTAGCTCTAATGTTGTCAGTAACAACTAGTGGAATAGTTGCTTATGGCTTTGCTTCTTTTTTTGGACAGGTTGGATGGACTCCTAACTGGGGCATGATGATATACGATGCTATTACTTATGGAAGTTATCTAGGTGGAACAAATCTATGGAATTTACTGCCTCCAACATTTGGATTTATTTTTTGTTCAAGTTCTTTTTATCTAATTAGTATCAGTGTGAAAAAACAATTTGGGATAAGTTTTTAATTCTCAATTAGTATAAGAGTGATGAGAGCGTCAATAAATATTAAGTATCTAGCTTTCATAGCATTTCTAGTTATGGTACTTTTTGCGATCGAGGCGATACTTAGCCTTATTGGGATTGAAGAATCTATTGCATTTCTAATTTTCTGGATTGTCTTTTTCTGGTGGATTCTTTTTGGGAAAAAATATTTACAGAAAAGAACATAATGAGTTTTATTGAAGAATTAGAACGTATATGGGACACTTGGGAGATAATGCTTATTATTATTCCCATCATTATCTATCAATTATTTAAAAAATGAAAAAATTACTAACACTTAATCCTTTCATCTATTTTGCAACAGCATACACTTCTTACCCTTTGATGTATGTATTTGAAAACTCTAATATTTTTGTAAATTATTTCTTTTTGTTTTCATTCATTTCAAGTTCTGTCTTAGGTTTTATCAGTTTGGTTAATAAAAATGGTTAGTTCTTCAGCGAAAACAGTTCAACAATACATAAATGAACTAGAAAATGAAAAAGCAAAAGTGATCAGATATGTACGAAAATTAATTCTTGAGAATCTACCAAAAGGAATAAAAGAAACGATGGACTGGGGAATGATTAACTATGAACTACCTCTTTCAACCTATCCAAAAACATATAACAAGAAACCTTTAAGCGTCATGTCTCTAGCGGCACAGAAGCATCATTTTGCACTTTATTTACATGGAGTTTATTGTGACAAAGAGTTGTACGAATCTTTTTCTAAAGATGTATTAGATGAGGTAGGAAAATTAGATATGGGTAAGTCGTGTTTACGTTTTAAAAAAGTTGAGTTATTTCCTGAAAAGACTGTTTCTAAAGTTATAAAAACAATTACACCAAAAGTTTATATTGAATGTTATGAGCGATATAAATAAAAGGTATCTTTTTGTACTTCTTTGTAAATCTCCTGATTAGCCCATGCCATATGTCTACATAGAACTTCTACAGATATCATTTCTCTTCCAATTTGGATTCACTTTCGAGCAATTCACGTTTACGCTCAATTCCCCCTTCAGCACTATAACCACCTAGGGACCCATCTGAACGTAAAACTCTATGACATGGAACTTCTGGTGCGTAAGGATTTTGAGCACACGCATTAGCAACTGCTCTAGAACTTTTTGGCCTCCCAATTGCCACAGCAATTTCTTTATAAGTCTTAGTTCTACCTCTTGGAATTTTGAGAAGTTCTTTCCAGACTAAAACTTGAAAATCTGTTCCATCTAGTTTCATATGTTAAGTGTGACTTTTTTCATATCTACATTCTAACGTCTATGTTTGTAAAATTCAGTCAGGTAGTTTTCGGAACTAACTAAATCTTTCTTTTAAATCAGGATCTATATTTGCAAGAACTAAAGACTTAAAGTCTTCATGGATAGCTTTATTTGAAGCAATCAATAGATTTGAAGTTGTTCTCGGAAATGATTCATGTTCATCAACAACAACGCCCCCTGCCTCTTTTAGGACAAGACTCGCCCCTAAAATGTCCCAGGGCTTCATGAAATATTCAAAATATCCATCAAATTTATTATCTGCAACCCAGCAAACATCTAGTGCTGCTGAACCAAACCTTCTTACTCCACCCGTGGTTTTAAGAATTGAGAGGAAAGTCTGAATATATTGCTCTCCAAACTCCAACCTGTCATATGGAAAACCTGTGGCAATAATAGCTTTCTCAAATGATGTATCTTTTGTGACTTCTAATTTTTTAGAATTTTTATATGCACCCTTATCTGTATAACCTTCATATAAATTTTCTTGAAAAATATCATACACATAAGTTTGTACGGGTACTTTATTGACTAGTAGAGTCAAGGTGATCGCGACTTGTGGTATATTGTTGGCATAGTTCACAGTCCCATCCAAGGGATCGATTAACCATGATCTTCCATTAGAAGAAATAACTTCATCAGATTCTTCTGAAATAATTCCATCCTCTGGAAAGTATTTTGAGATAGCCTCTACGAGAATTTCCTCAGATTTAAGATCTGCATTTGTAACTAAATCTACCACTGCGTCTTTTGAATCAACAGTAAAATCATCTCTCATATCTTTTATAGTTTTAGCAGAATCTAAGACAGCATTATTTAATTCATATATATCGAAAGAAGTATTCATGCCTATGAAAAAATACTGTGTTGAGAACCTGAATTCATAAAATCTTGGGAGTAAATTGCTGCTTTAGCAACAGATCTAAGTTCGAGCCAAGTATATGGATTATTTGACTCACCTTTTACATAGGAGAGAAAGGTCTGAATAGCTTCTTTATGACCTTTACCTTTTGAAAATACTTTACTTTTATCATCAGATCCTTCTAGGTATCTCAGCATCTGGAAATCTTCCATTATATAGGAGTTGCCACCACCATGAACTTCTATTCGTTCTTTAGCTAAAGCTTGGTTTGTCTCACTAAAATATTGAATTGCTGCATGAGAACCGTTAGCAAAATTAATATTAATAAATACTTGGTTATCTAAAGCCGTATCATTTTCTTTATCAATAGGTGATGATGCGGAGATGCTTTGTGGTAGTGAATCAAACAAATATGAAGCTAAATCTATTGCATGCACAGCCTCGCCGACTACTCTCCCTCCACCAATTTCTTTCATATTTGTCCAGTGATCTTTATCTAGAGCGGGGACGCTAAAACGAAAATTGATACTGTTTGCTGGAGAAATGTTTAATTTTGATTTAATAAATTGGGTAGCTTCAGCAAACCTCCTATTAAAACCAAGGAAGATCTTAGGGTTTTCTGCATTGTACATAGCTTCCTCAATTGCGGTCAGAGATTCAACTTCCAAAGCTAAAGGTTTTTCAACATACACTGCTTTCCCAGCATCAACAGCTTTAATTACCAATTCTGCATGATTATGGTGTTGTGTAAGTATAAAGACTGCGTCTATCTCTTCAGATTCAAAAATTTCACTTTCTGTCGAGTATTTATTCTTTATTTTGAAATTTCTAGAGAGTACTTCAGCACTTAAACCCCCTGAAGATGCAACTCCTACTACTTCGCACTCTTTTTTTAACTCTCTCAAAATTGGAAGAATAGTTGATGATGCAAAATTTCCCGCACCAATTATTCCTAGTTTTATTTTTTTACTATCTGTTGAACTTTCAGTGTCCTGGTTTTCAAAATCAATCTTCGGTTCATTAGTTAAGTCATACCTTAGAACAATAGAGAGAGGCTTGTCTTCAGAATCAAATCGTTCGTAAATTGAAGGAGAGTCTACAAAATCTATCTCCTCAGAAATCATATCGCTTAGAGAGAGCTGATTTGTTTGTAAGAGTTGTAAAAAAGCAGAGAAATTTCTATTTTCTGTCCATCGAACATGTTCTATTGGATAGTCGTTACCGAGAACCTCATACTGCTTATCATACCGACCTGGACCATACGACTTTGAAACTACTAACTCTAACTCTTTGTAATAAAATTCATTTCTTGAAATATTAAGAGGAATATCACCTACAACAACAATTTTTGCTTTATTCCTGGCTATTCGTGTTGCAACTTCTATAGGTTCATTACTTGATGATGCGGCAGTAATAATAACTGCATCTACATTTTCCGAATTTATACTTTTATCACTGATAGCTTCCTCAATGGAAGTATAAAAATTATCTCTATCTTGAGTTCTTTTCTCATCTGGATCAATACCAATTACTTCTGATCCCTGAGCTTCTGCTAATCGACAGACAAGTTGTCCCACTATACCCAATCCAATTACAACTATTTTTGAACCAAGGGTGGTTTCGGAAAGTCGTAAACCATGTAGCGCAATGCTTCCAAGAACCGTGAAGGCTGCTTCTTTTTCAGAAGTTTCATCAGGCATTCTTGAACACAAATTCTGATTAACGGTTACATACTCAGCATGAGCTCCATTAGAAACGACTTTATCTCCAACATGAAAATCTTTTACATCTTTACCAGTTTGAATAACCTCTCCACATGAGCTGTATCCAAGTTGTAGAGGTAAAACATTTTTTGGAAAGACAGCATCAATTACAGCTCCTAGCCCCTCTTTTTTAAGAAGATCTAGTCCCTTGCTAATATTTGAAGAATCTTGTAATTTATCTGTGACAGATTTATTTGCTGACTCAATTGAAGCAAGCTCTGTGCCTGAAGATACAACTGAGTAGTGATTCCTAATTAATACTTCATTTGGACCAGGTTGAGGAATGGGGGTATCCCAGATAACTGGTACTGGGTTATTTCTCTCAACGACTAACTGTTTCATTTAATAATCACCTTTAATAATGATACCTACTTCACTTCTGATATTAAGGGAGAGGTTAAATTAATCATCTCGCCTGAGATTGTTTCAACTACTAAAGAACCATCTTCTGCAATATCTCTCGCCCAGCCTCTTCCCTCTGGGTATTCGATCAGTTTTTCGAGTGTTGATAGTTTTGATTTGTATTCATTTAAATCAAATTTTTCATTTTGAATAGTATTTAAAGTTTGCTCTGCCCATCTTGTAGCATCTTGATTTATTTTCTGATTATCAATTTTTTGGTTATACAAAGATGCAGCATTTGGAAGCCCTGGATTGTCCCAGAAATAATTTATACCCATGCCAATACAAATTTTATTATCCCTCTCCTCAACTAAAATTCCTCCCACTTTTGATTCGTTTAATAAAATATCATTTGGCCACTTGAGCTTTAGTTCAACATCTGTAATTGTCTCTAAAAATGTATAACCTGCAATTAACGGAATTAAAGTTTTTGTAAACCCAGCTGGAACTTTGGTAAACACTAGAGAACTTGCCAGAGCTTGGTCAGCGTTTTGCCAATCGTTATTATCTGTACCTCGACCTTTTTCTTGAAAATAGCTAATTACAAGTAGGGGTTCTGACTCAAAATTGTCTAGTGCATAATCTTGAGTATTGTAAATAGAATCAAAAAAAACTACTTTCATGGTGTTACTTCTTTACATATATATAGGTCAAATACTTACACTAACAATAAACAAGAAAGACGAGCATGTCAGACGAAAATTTAGCTCAAATAAGGGATGAAAAGGCAAAAAAAGTCCAGCATCCAAAGGGTAAGTTAACAGCTTATGAAAGAATTAACCTCCTATTGGACGAGGGATCTTTTAATGAAATTGATGAAAATGTCTCTTCTGAAGCAAATCCTGATGGTGAAGCAGTTATAACTGGATCTGGAACAATCCACGGAAGACCTGTCTACGTATACTCAGAAGATTTCTCCATTATGGGAGGAAGTCTGGGAGAAGTTGTTGCCAAAAAAATTCTAAGAGTAATGGACCTCGCATTAGAAGCAAGGGCTCCAATAATTGGAATTAAAGATTCTGGTGGTGCCCGTATACAAGAAGGTATCTCATCTTTATATGGATATGCTCAAATATTTAAGAAAAATGTACAAGCATCAGGAAAGATTCCACAAATCTCTGTGATTGTTGGTCCTTCAGCAGGTGGAGCTGTTTATAGTCCTGCGTTAACCGATTTTATATTTCAAGTAAAAGATATAGGACAACTGTATGTCACTGGACCAGCAGTCGTTAAAACAGTAACTGGTGAAGACGTAAGTTTTGAAGAGCTTGGAGGTATAGAGGCTCATGGGACACTTTCCGGAGTAAGTCATCAGATTTGTGAAGATGAACAACAGGCATTTGACGAAGTGCGTTACCTCCTAAGCTTCTTACCACAGTCAGCAGAACAAAAGCCACCTGTATTCATTACTGAGGATGACACAGAAAAATCAGTTGATATATTAGATTCTTTTATTCCTGAAAATAGGAATCAGCCTTATGACATGAATGATGTCATAAATAATATTGTGGATGATGGTGAACAGTATCCAATTCACGCAAACTATGCATTAAA
>Ga0209602_1002792_pt1 | contig 13970 bp, 13 predicted proteins | sample COGITO_mtgs_1205_3_FD_184810 | JGI IMG/M metagenome (GOLD analysis project Ga0209602, IMG submission 184810) | Pelagic marine microbial communities from North Sea - COGITO_mtgs_120524 (SPAdes) (version 2) | ecosystem: Environmental > Aquatic > Marine > Epipelagic ...
ATTAACCCGATCGCGAAGATCTTTACCGGGTTTGAAATGTGGGACGTACTTACCACTGAGAGTCACTGAATCACCTGTCTTAGGATTGCGCCCAGTGCGTGGCGCACGATAGTGCAATGAAAAACTACCAAACCCACGAATCTCAATGCGCTGTTTACTTACCAGCGCATTCGCCATGCGTTCTAAAATCATACGAACTGCTTGCTCGACATCTCGAGGGGGCAGTTGATCTTGACTGATCGCTATTTTTTCAATTAATTCAGATTTGGTCATCGATGCAGCTATCTATTACCTAGGTTTTCGTGAACGCGTTAAAAGATTTATAACGCAACATAACGATTTTATAAAAGTTTCACATGAATACAAGGTTTTATTTACTTTTGAGTGAATTTAAAGCAAAAAAAAGGGTGGCAAAGCCACCCTTTTTCATCAAAACCAGATTATTTATCCATCTGAGCCTTAATAAGATCACCAATTGTTGCTGGTGAAGAAGAATCAGTTTCAGATTTACGATGAGCTTTAACAGCCTCTTTCTCATCTGAAATATCCTTAGCTTTAATCGATAAGTTAATTGCTCGTGTTTTGCGATCAACATTAATAATCTTAGCTTCAATACTGTCACCTACTTTTAGTTCGTTACGCGCATCTTCAACACGCTCACGAGACAGGTCAGAGGCTTTCAGTGTAGCTTCAATATCGTTACCTAGGTCAATAATAGCACCTTTAGCATCAACTTCTTTAATGGTTCCAGTAACAATTGAACCCTTATCATTAGTGGTTACATAGTTATTAAATGGATCGTCAGAAAGCTGCTTAATACCCAAAGAAATACGCTCTCTTTCAGCATCAATACTCAATACAACTGACTCAACCTCTTCGCCCTTCTTAAAGTTGCGAACGGCTTCTTCGCCAGCTTCGTTCCAAGAAATATCAGAAAGGTGAACCAAACCATCAATTCCGCCTTCAAGACCAATAAAGATACCGAAGTCAGTGATAGATTTGATATTACCTGTAACCTTGTCACCTTTAGCTTTAGTAGCCGCAAAGTCATCCCAAGGGTTAGTGAAGCACTGCTTGATACCTAGAGAGATACGACGACGTTCTTCGTCGATTTCTAGAACCATAACTTCAACTTCCTGACCTAAGTCAACGATCTTAGATGGGTGAACATTTTTGTTAGTCCAATCCATTTCTGAAACGTGAACAAGACCTTCAACGCCATCTTCAAGCTCAGCAAAACAACCATAGTCTGTTAGGTTAGTTACCTTAGCCTTAGCACGAGCGCCTTCAGGGTAACGACCTTTGATATCGCCCCAAGGATCTTCGCCCATTTGCTTCATACCAAGAGATACACGGTTACGCTCGCGATCAAACTTAAGTACTTTAACGTCAATTTCGTCACCAACGTTGATCATTTCTGATGGATGCTTAATACGCTTCCAAGACATATCAGTAATATGTAGTAGACCGTCAACACCACCCAAATCAACAAAGGCACCGTAATCGGTAAGATTCTTAATGATACCTTTCAATGAAACGCCTTCTTCAATGTTGGCAAGCAACTCTTCACGCTCTGCAGAGTTTGCACTCTCCATAACAGCACGACGGCTCACAACAACGTTGTTGCGCTTAACATCTAACTTGATAACTTTAAATTCTAATTCTATGTTTTCTAAATGCGTGATCTCACGAAGAGGTCTTACATCTACAAGTGAACCTGGTAGGAATGCGCGTAAGCCACGTACATCTACAGTGAATCCACCTTTGACCTTACCGCTGATTACACCGGTAACGATCTCATCTTTAGTATGTGCCGCTTCGAGTTCAATCCAAGATTCTGCACGACGCGCTTTTTCACGAGAAAGTCGAGTAGCACCAAATCCGTCTTCAACCGCTTCAAGAGATACCTGTACCTCATCACCGATATTGACTTCTAGCTCGCCTTTATCATTAAAAAATTGTTCTGCAGGGATAACACCTTCAGATTTCAAACCAGCATGAACTGTGACCCAATCTTTATCAACATCGATAATAACGCCAGTAATAATGGCACCTGGGTTCATTTCTACAGTTTGTAAACTTTGCTCAAATAATTCTTGAAAACTTTCGCTCATGGATAATGTCCTGAGTATTGACAGAGACTCGACAGTGGTAGAACTGCGTCGATCTCTTTGTTCCACGTGGCCAGTATACGTGGGTCAGTTAAAATAAGGTGATTAACAGCAATAGCTGGCGACTGCTAATACACCCATAATTTGAGATACCTATAAAAGTCCGCGCAAGATAGCTAAATTTTGCACGCTATCAACCGCTTCTTGAATAGTTAGATCAGAAGAATCCACCTCAACTGCATCCGTGGCAGCAGCTAACGGCGATGTTTCTCTGTTCATATCTCTTTCGTCTCGAGAACGAACCTGCTCTTCGAGGGCGCGCAATTTAACATTTTCACCCTTTTCTAGCAACTGTTTATAACGCCGACTTGCGCGCTCTTCAATACTCGCGGTTAAAAATATCTTAAGTTGTGCCTCTGGAAAGACTTTTGTACCCATATCTCTGCCATCGGCAACCAACCCAGGCAATCGTGCAAACTGGTGCTGACGCTCTAATAAAGCGGATCGAACCCTAGGGTTTTCAGCAACTCTAGAGGCTAGCGCACCTGTTTCTTCAGTGCGCAATTCATCAGTTACGTCCTCACCCTCAAGCAATACAATATTATGGCCATCAGCTTTTGCCTGAAAACTCACATCCATATTTTTTGCCAACTGGGTAAAATCCGCATTGATGCTAATCTCGATGCCATGACGAACAGCAACCAGACCTAATAGGCGATAAAGCGCCCCACTATCTAGATAATGAAAGCCCAGTTGCTCAGCAAGAATACGGCTTATTGTTCCCTTGCCAGACCCACTTGGCCCATCAATTGTGATAATTTTTACGTTATTCATGCTAATTTAATATTGATTCCGACCTGTCTTGCCAAGGAGATAAAATTAGGAAAAGAGGTAGCAACATTATTAGTTTCTTTGATAGTGATTGGCCCATTAGCGCGCAGTGCAGCAATACTAAATGCCATAGCAATACGATGATCATCAAAGCTCTCTACTTCTCCGCTACCAATCTCGCCACCCTCAATATGGATACCATCATCCGTAGCAACTGCATCTACACCCAGTGTTACAAGGCCATCAGCCATACTTTGAATGCGATCACTTTCTTTGACTCTTAACTCTTCAGCACCGGTTAGGATGGTTTTACCTTCAGCACAGGCGGCAGCAACAAATAATACAGGGAATTCATCAATAGCCAGCGGCACCTGATCTTCTGGGATAGCAATACCCTTCAGTGGCGCATAACGCACGCGAATATCAGCCACCGGCTCGTCACCAACCTGAGCAGGGTTAAATAGCTCAATATTAGCGCCCATTTGACGAAGAATATTGATAACACCAATTCGCGTAGGATTTACTCCCACATGACGCAATGTAATATCTGACCCGGGAACAATCGCTGCAGCTACCATGAAGAAAGCCGCAGAAGAAATATCTGCTGGTACATTAATTCTCGTTGAGGTTAATCGACCGCCACCATTTAAACTGGCAATATCATCATTGGAATCAACCTGATAACCAAAACCGCGCAACATGCGCTCGGTATGATCTCTTGTAGGCGCTGGCTCAACTGTGGTCGTCTCACCCTCTGCATAGAGTCCAGCTAGCAACACACAGGACTTCACCTGTGCACTGGCCATTGGCATACGATAATTAATACCCTTGAGCTTTTGACCACCCTTGATACGCATAGGAGGCGTACCATCTTTCTCAGTCTCAATTACTGCGCCCATTTTGCGTAAAGGCGTTGCCACACGACCCATAGGTCTTCCAGATAAAGAGGTATCACCCTGTAACTCAACATCAAAAGCCTGACCGGCCAATAGGCCACTTAAAAGACGAATAGAGGTACCAGAATTACCCAGATACAGGGGTTTTTTAGGTGCCTTTAAGCCATAAAGGCCTACACCACGAATCACCACACGACCCTCATTAGGGCCTTCTATTTCAACACCCATATCACGGAATGCCTGAAGCGTAGCTAGACTATCTTCACCCTCAAGAAAACCGGTGACCTCAGTCATGCCATCGGCCAGCGAGCCGAGCATAATTGACCGATGAGACATAGACTTATCGCCGGGTACGCGAAGATCACCACGCGCATTTCCACCGGGTGAAACAATATAGTTAATTACTTTTTCATTCATAGGGCTTTGTAATCCAGTATCTAATTTATTACTTTCAAGCATGCTACCAAAGTGGTTTCTGGCATCCCTTGCTCGTTTAAACATTGCAGTAAGCTTATCTTCTTCAGTGTTTTCAATAAGTGAACGAAGACTCACTAGGTTATCCATGACTTTATCCATCACCTCGATAACCGCTTTTTTATTTGCTACAGCAATATCGCGCCACATAATAGGGTCGCTGGCTGCAATTCGAGTAAAGTCTCTAAATCCGCCGGCGGCGTAACGGAAAATATCAGTTTTTTCATTCATACTCGCCAGGGTATCAACCAAAGAATAGGCGAGAAAATGTGGCAAATGACTGGTTGCGGCAAGAATATGGTCATGCTCTTGAACAGTCATCGTGGACACCATAGCACCCACATTCTGCCATAGGGCTGAGGTGCGCTTTAGATGATCTTCTGAGGTAGACTCAACCGGCGTTAAAATCACCCGATGATCAATAAACAACTCAGCATTAGCTGCAGTCACACCACTTTTCTCAGAGCCCGCAATGGGATGGCCTGGGACAAGCTGTGATGGCACTTCTCCAAACAGCTCCTGTGCTGCGATCACCACAGATTCTTTAACGCTAGCCACATCGGTAATAGTGACTTCTGGGGAAAGTAGTTCTACACATTGCTTTAAAACTTCGGGAACACTCAGTGTTGGCACACCAATAACAACTATATCACCAGCAGTTAACTCACTGGCCACCTCCACTAAATCGCCAGCACAACGATCCACTATGCCATTATTAAGGGCAATTTCTAAGGTAGACTTACGTCTTGAAATACCAATAACTTCTTTAGCAATATTTCTTTCGCGCACAGCAGCTGCCAAGCTGGAACCTATAAGCCCCATGCCAATGATCACTAATCGATTAACTACTTTTTCAGTTTTTTTCTTGGCCATAAATTTACCCGATTATCCTTAGCTTTGTGCAGCTGTATTTACAAAACAGCACTGGGATAGGAGCCCAAAACTTTTAGCTCAACAACTTGGGAATTTAATTCTTCCAATACTGCGGCAACTGGCTGATCTTCGATATGGCCTTCTAAATCTATAAAGAACACATAGCTCCATTTGCTATTGCGTGAGGGTCTTGATTCCAAGCGGGTCATATCAACATTGTGACGTCGAAATGGCGCAATTAAATCATGCAATGCACCCGGCTTATTGCGAACAGAAACCACAACAGAGGTTCTATCCTTACCGCTTGGCGGGACGCTTTCTCTACCAATTATCAAAAAGCGAGTTGAGTTATCTGGCTGATCTTCAATTTTTTCATGTAATTTTTGTAGATTATATAATTCACAGGCCATATCACCGGCTATTGCTGCAGAGTTCCACTCACCCTGAACACGTCTGGCGGCTTCAGAATTGCTGCTTACCGCAACTCGCTCGATAGCTGGATAGTTAGCATTGAGCCATTGACGGCACTGAGCCAGAGACTGGGCATGAGAATATACTCGAGTGATACCCTGTTTGTTGGTATTTTCACCCACCATAAAATGCTGATGGATACGCAGCTCAACCTCACCACATATTTTTAGTGATGAATCCATAAAGCTGTCTAGGGTATGACTAATCACACCCTCTGTAGAGTTTTCTACGGGCACTACACCGTAGTGGCATGAGCCTGCCAAAACCTCACGGAAAACCTCATCAATGGCCGACTGGGGGACACTGACCGCAGAGTCTCCAAAATGCTTGAGCGCAGCTTCTTGGGTAAAGGTTCCCTCGGGCCCAAGATAGGCGACCTTAACTGGCTTTTCAAGAGCCAGGCAGGCTGACATGATTTGACGAAATAAACGGGCCATATCCTCGTTTTCTAGAGGACCATTGTTCACTTCCATAACACGACGCAAAACCTGAGCTTCACGCTCCGGTTTGTAATAGGCTTGATCGCCCTGACCCTCTTTGACCTCAGCTACTTCCTGAGCACAGCGAGCTCGCTCACTGATACTCTCAATCAGCTGGGCATCAAGCGCATCAATTTTCTTTCTTAATGACTCTAAAGATTGCTTTTTCGCCATTTCTTAACCTTTAATTAATCTTCTTCAGGCTGGTCTTCTTCTTCAGGTTCAGCAATTCTTGCCAAACTTACCAGCTTTTCGTTTTCTTTAAGGCGAATAACACGCACGCCCTGTGTATTACGACCAACGATAGATACCTCATCACCACGGGTTCTAACCATGGTTCCTTGATCAGAAATAAGCATAATTTCATCACCATCAAACAGCTGAGTGACCCCTACTAAAGGACCATTCCTTTCGCTTGCCTGAATAGCAATCATGCCTTTACCACCACGACCTTTTGTGGGGAATTCTTCAATTTTAGTGCGCTTGCCATAGCCGTTCTGACAGACAGTCAGCAATAACCCGTCATCCTCAGGAATGACCATAGAAATTACCGAGTGTCCCTCGGGGAGACGCATGCCTCTGACACCCTTAGAAACTCGACCCATTGCACGCACATCAGTTTCTGAGAACCTCACTGCCTTGCCCTCAGAGCTGAACAACATAATATCTTTACTACCATCAATGATAGCGGTACCCACAAGATGGTCACCCTCTACCAAATCAACTGCACGCAAGCCCACGCTTCTGGGTCTTGAGTACTGGTCTAATGATGTCTTCTTCACAGTACCATTGGCAGTTGCCATAATCACAAACTGATCTGCACTGTATTCTTCTACGGGCAGGATTGAACTAATACGCTCACCTTCGTCCAATGGCAACAAATTCACCATGGGTCGCCCTCTTGAGTTACGACCCGCTACCGGTATCTGATAAACCTTCAACCAGTAAACTTTACCCAGATTGGTAAAACATAGAATAGTTGCATGGGTACTGGCGATTAATAGGTGCTCAACAAAATCTTCGTCTTTAACAGCAGTCGCTGATTTACCCGTACCACCACGGCGCTGAGCCTGATAGTCGGTAAGCGGTTGAGTTTTCGCATAGCCACCGTGAGAAATAGTTACAACACGCTCTTCTTCAGTAATTAAATCTTCCACTGTAAGGTCATGCTGCGACTCAATGATTTCAGTTCTTCTTTCATCACCAAACTGCTCTAACACAGCTTCAAGCTCTTCTCTAATAACCAGCATTAAGCGAGTTATGCTACCCAGAATATCTTGGTAATCTGCAATCTCATCTAACTTAACGGTGAATTCTTCGATAATTTTATCCTGCTCCATACCGGTTAGGCGGTGCAGTCTTAATTCCAGAATATCTTTAGCCTGCTCAGGGCTTAAGAAATACTTACCCTTCTTCAACCCATACTGATCTTCCAGCCACTCAGGTCGACTGGCTTCTGGGCCTGCACGCTCCAACATGGCAACTACCGTACCAGGCGTCCAACCCTTAGTCACCAATGCTTCTCGAGCATCAGCTGGCGAAGGTGACTTCTTGATCAGGGTAATAATTTCATCGATGTTAGCCAGAGCAATGGCAAAACCTTCTAAGGTGTGCGCTCTTTCTCTCGCCTTTTTCAAAAGATAAATAGTTCGACGGGTAACCACTTCTCGGCGATGTCGAATAAAGGCTTCAAGCATTTGCTTAAGATTTAAAATCTTAGGCTGGCCATCCACAAGCGCCACCACATTGATTCCAAATACTGACTGAAGTTGCGTCTGAGCATAGAGATTATTTAAAACCACCTCGCCCATTTCGCCACGCTTAAGCTCAATAACAACGCGCAAACCATCTTTGTCAGATTCATCACGTAGCTCTGAAATACCTTCAATTTTCTTTTCCTTAACTAACTCAGCAATGCGCTCGATTAAACGAGACTTATTCAGCTGATAAGGAATTTCTGAAATAATGATGGTTTCACGTTTAGTCTTTTCATTAACCTCATGCACGCTGATAAATTCGACCCCTACCCGTGCGATAGGCTTGGATGATACCGGCCTTGCCGTTAATAATCGCCCCAGTTGGAAAATCTGGCCCCGGAATATATTCCATCAATTCATCAATAGTAATATCCGAGTTTTCAATCAGCGCCAAACAACCCTTAACCACTTCAGTTAAATTGTGAGGCGGAATGTTAGTCGCCATACCTACTGCAATACCCGACGAACCATTCACCAATAGGTTAGGGCCCGACGAACCATTCACCAATAGGTTAGGGATTCGGGTTGGCAATACATGGGGGATCCATTCTGTTTCATCATAGTTTGGAACAAAATCAACCGTATCTTTTTCTAAGTCTTCAAGCAGCGCATGGGCCAACTTTTGCATGCGAATTTCGGTATAACGCATTGCCGCGGCCGAGTCACCATCGATAGAACCGAAGTTACCCTGACCATCAACCAGCATATAGCGTAAAGAAAATGGCTGTGCCATGCGGACGATGGTTTCATAAACCGCAGAATCACCGTGCGGATGGTATTTACCAATCACATCACCCACAACACGAGCAGACTTCTTGTAGGCCTTGTTCCAGTCGTTATTCAGCTCGCTCATAGCGAACAAAACTCGACGGTGAACAGGCTTTAAGCCATCGCGAACGTCCGGTAATGCCCTGCCGACAATTACGCTCATGGCATAATCTAAGTAAGATTGCTTTAACTCGTCTTCGATATTAACCGGAAGGATTGCCTTCTCTGGATCAACCATAATTAATCTCTAAATATTCGATTTTATTTTACTGTTGCAATGCCAGTTTTTGGCACAGAATGACCATCTCTTTTCAGATTTGACCAACCCCCGCTAGCAACAGGATTCAGGTAAATTATTCTACCATACAAACCGCGCCATAACCCATTAATATTACAGTCTAAATAAGACTAATTTCTAGGCTTAAAATATGACTATTTAATCTCTTAAAATCGTCAAAATTTTCACAAACAAACACAACCCAATTCAAAAACTGGTTATACTCATTCCCTCAACAAAGGAATCGCTATGCAAGCCACTTCTGTAGACCTAATTATCAACTGTCGTTGGTTAATCCCCATAATACCTGAGAACCAAATTATGGAGCGCCATGGGATCGTTATCAAAGCGGGTCGTATACTAGACATACTCCCTATCGAAGCCGCAGCCGATAAATATATCGCCAATCGCACTGAAAACCTTGATCATCACGCAGTCATGCCTGGCCTAATCAATAGCCGCGCTGACGGAGCAACAAGGCTCTTTAGGGGACATGATGCTGGCTCAGAGTCGCCAGCGAATGACTCGCTTCTAACGGATCAGGGCTTTATCGCCGCTAGCACCGAATTGGCTATTGCAGAGATGCTCAAAACTGGCACCACATGCTATACAACTCGCTCATTGAATCAGTTCAGCTCTCTGGCATACGAAGTCAACTTAACTTTGCACTGTATGAAAAACCTACAAATTTCGGATCGGATGTCAGTGATTATTTACACCAAGGATTAAAGCTGAGAGACTACTGCTCCTCATACCCCCTGATTGAAATTGCATGCAATCTCAACAATATCAATCAGCTTACAGATAGCACCCTAGAGCGGCTCGCATCCTATGTTAATGAGCTAGAGCTAACATTGCATATCCAGTGCAACACAGACAAAAATGAAATCGAACAATCGATAAAACAATGGGACAGAACCCCAATCCAGCGATTATTTGATTCGGGTCTATTAATTCCTGAATCTCAACTTACTCATGTAAACCATTTTGAAGCTGATGATTTAGCGCTTATTCAACAGTCAAATTGCCATCTTGTTATTAGCCCTCAGGCAAATCTGATTAACCCAACTATTATGCAATCCGTCAAAACACTGATGGAAACAGATAATAATATAAGCCTTGCAACCTCTTCTGCTGGTAATAACAGCTATAACCTATGGCTAGAGCTCCAAGCCATCACCCAAATAATCGCATTTAACCAGCCTGACAAGTCGCTTGATGCTATTGCGCAACAAGCATTGCGCATGGCCACCATTAACGCCGCTAAAGCCCTTGGGTTGGAAGCTGAAATAGGTAGTCTAGAGCCCAACAAATATGCAGATATTATCGCTATAGAAATTAATTCTCTCAGCCACCAACCCCTGTATAATCTCGCGACACAATTAATCGCTAACAATGTCAGTCACAAAGTGACCCATAGCTGGGTTGCGGGCAGTGAGTTATTAGCAAACAGTAAATTATGCCAATTTGATGAACATAATCTAATCCAATCAGCCCGAGACTGGGGTAACAAAGTACAACGTACTAACTAATACTCTGAGCTTAAAAGGAAACCCAAATAGCATGGCTAGCACAACCAATGTTGATCCCAATGAAATTAGAAAATTCGAAGAGCTTGCCAGTCGCTGGTGGGATAAAAACAGTGAATTTAAACCCCTGCATGACATCAATCCACTGCGAGCCAATTGGATCGATAACATCGCGCCCGTAGCAGAGAAAAAAGTTCTAGACGTCGGCTGTGGTGGTGGCATTCTTAGTGTGGATCGATAACATCGCGCCCGTAGCAGAGAAAAAAGTTCTAGACGTCGGCTGTGGTGGTGGCATTCTTAGTGAGTCACTTGCTCAACGTGGCGCTGAAGTGACGGGTATTGATATGGGTGATGCACCACTCGGCGTAGCCAAGTTACATCAACTTGAGTCAGGACTATCGATAAATTATCAAAAGTCGACAGCCGAGGATTTTGCAAAAAATCACGAAAACACCTTTGACATTGTGACCTGTCTCGAAATGCTCGAACATGTGCCAGACCCCAGCTCGGTAATCAATGCCTGCGCTAAAATGGTTAAACCTGGTGGTGCAGTATTTTTCTCTACTATTAACCGCAATCCCAAAGCTTTTTTGTTGGCGATTGTGGGTGCTGAATACGTACTGCGCATGTTGCCACGAGGCACCCATGAATACGGCAAATTTATTCGCCCCTCAGAACTGGCGAACTGGTCCAGAGAAGCCAGCTTACAGGTTAATCAGATGACTGGATTGCTTTACAATCCACTGACTAAAACCTACAAACTTAGCCCATCAGATGTCGATGTAAATTACATGATCAGCACCCAAAAATGTTAGATTTTAAAGCACTATTGTTCGACCTTGATGGCACGCTTTTAGATACGGCACCTGATTTTATAACCGCGGTAGAGAAACAGCTGAAAATTCGAGGTGGCCAGCTTCTCGACGGAAACCTAGTTCGCACCTCAGTAACCCATGGCTCTATTGGCATTATTGAGAGCGTTTACGGTATCAAACAAGATAATCCGAACTTTGAAAGTCTCAAAGAAGAATTTCTAGAGCTTTACCTAGGCAACATTGCGGAAAAAACCCAACTCTTTGATGGCTTACAAATTGTTTTAGACAGCTGTGAAAAACATAATATCCCCTGGGGTATCATTACTAATAAACCTCTAAAATATACTCAACCCGTTCTTGAAGCACTGGGCATGGAACAGCAATCGGCAACCACTATTTGTCCTGACCATGTGACTCATCCCAAGCCTGATCCCGAGGGTTTATTACTCGCTTGCTCAGAAATTAATCTTACTCCAGCAGATTGCATCTATGTCGGCGATCATATTCGCGACATACAGGCAGCAAAGAGCGCTGGAATGCGAACCATAGCAGCGGGCTGGGGATATATTGAAGAGAATGAAAACATCTCAGAATGGCAGGCTGACTGGGTTGCAACAGACTCAAAGGACCTTAACGCTCTACTATTTAATGAATCATAGGAATACTACATTGTTATCAGCCCAAGAAATTGCTCACTATCAAGCCAAAGAAAATTCACTTAAAGATCGTGTTGTTATGGTCACTGGCGCAGGCTCAGGCATTGGTAAATCTACAGCTATTGCCTATGCCGCTGCAGGCGCAACGATTATTTTAGCGGGAAGAACAGTAGAGAAACTTGAATCAGTCTATGATCAGATTATTGAGGCTGGCGGCAAAGAACCCCTGATTTACCCGGTAGATTTTGAAGGTGCCACTGAAGATGATTTTAATGAACTGGCCAATCAAATCGATCAGCAGTTTGGTCGACTGGACGGTCTTCTCCTCAACGCTGGCATATTAGGTCAACGCACCCCGCTAGCAAAATATCGTCAAGATGTTTGGGATAAAGTGTTTAGAGTCAATGTAAGCTCACAGCATTTGCTGACTAAAGCACTGATGCCCATTCTAGAGGCCTCAGAAAACGCTTCCGTCATATTTACCACCTCAGGTGTTGGTCGCGTTGGTCGCCCTTTCTGGGGCGCCTATGCAGCATCCAAATTCGCCGTTGAGGGTATGGTGCAAATTTGGGCAGCAGAAAATGAAGGGCTTAACTCGGTACGTATTAACTGCATCAACCCCGGCGCTACTAGTACACAGATGCGCGCTACAGCCTTTCCTGCAGAGAACCCAGAGAGCATTGCATCGCCTGAAGACATCATGCCAGCTTATCTGTATCTCATGGGGTCTGCTAGCTCTGGCGTTAACGGGCAATCAATTGATGCTCAGATCAAATAGCTAAAAAGCCCGTTTTAATTTATTTCTTCCAAGGATTACCGCGGGCACGCAATTTTTTTTCTTTGCGTTGACGAATGTCACGCAACTGATTACTTTCATTAAACTTAGGCGTTTTAAGATTCACCGCTTTAAACAGAGAGCTGACCTGCTTAGGCTCAAGTTCAATAAACTCTGATCGGCGAATAAATGAAGGTAATTCTATTGGGCCATAGCTAATTCGCTTGAGCCGACTCACCTCAACGTCTTGTGATTCCCATAGACGACGCACTTCTCGCGTTTTACCCTCAGCCAAAATACAGCGAAACCACTGATTACTGCTGGTTTTATCTTCAGGGTTGCGGTGATGCTGAGCCTTAACCGTTTGGAATTTAGCAAGACCATCTTCTAAAATCACTCCTTCCGTCAGGTTATTGAGCATTTTTTGATCTACATCACCGTGAATTCGCGCTAGATATTCCCGCTTAATTTCGTAGGATGGGTGCATTAGTCGATTGGCCAATTCACCGTAATTGGTGAAAAGAAGTAGTCCACTGGTATTAATATCTAGCCGGCCGATAGCAATCCAGCGACCTGAATTAATTCTTGGTAGCGCCTCAAATACCGTAGGTCTTCCCTCAGGGTCCACTGTAGTACAAACCTCACCTTCAGGCTTGCTATACATCAAAACTCTGGGAGCTTCATCTTGGCTTGTTTTCACAGCACGGCCATCAACCATAATCCGATCAGATGCCTCTGCACGATCCCCTAGGGTTGCAGTAGAACCGTTCACAGATACCCTGCCATCAACAATCCATTTTTCTAGCTGGCGGCGTGATCCAAGACCTGCTGCGGCCAGAATTTTTTGAAGTTTTTCACTCATGAGTTTGACTGTCATCCTTAGGTTCAACCTGAACGGTTTCAGGCTTTATTTCAATTGATTCTGGCATACCTACTACCAACGTTTCTTCGCCATCATCATTTGATGCAACACCCTGTGCAAGCGTTAACTCAAGGGCTGGGTCAAGCTCAGTAAGGTCCTTAATTTCACCCAAAGCTGGAAGATCATCAAGGCTTTTTAAATTAAAGTAATCTAGAAACTGCTTAGTGGTAGCAAACAATGCGGGCTTTCCAGGAACATCTCGGTAGCCAACCACACGAATCCACTCGCGCTCCTGTAGTGTTTTTATAATTTCAGAGCTTACAGCAACACCACGAACCACCTCGATATCGCCTCGCGTAAGGGGTTGTCTGTATGCAATCAAGGACAGTGTCTCTA
>Ga0209602_1002795_pt1 | contig 13966 bp, 30 predicted proteins | sample COGITO_mtgs_1205_3_FD_184810 | JGI IMG/M metagenome (GOLD analysis project Ga0209602, IMG submission 184810) | Pelagic marine microbial communities from North Sea - COGITO_mtgs_120524 (SPAdes) (version 2) | ecosystem: Environmental > Aquatic > Marine > Epipelagic ...
AACTAAAAAAATGATAGGAAATATATACATTTGTTTAAACGAAGAAACGTACAACTCAGAAATACCAGACTTGTTTTCCCGTTACCGAAGAGCAGAGTTTGACGAAGAGGGTGCTTTAGTGCAAATCCTACCGACAACCTACGCAGAGATGGGCGAGGATAATAAACGGCAATACGGAAGAGTTTTGACATTTACTAAAGACGATCAAAACTTTTATATATTAGAGTTTACTGCAAGCTGGTTGAGTGGAGAGGTTTCATACTTACTTGATTTAGGTCAAGGATTAGAATATCCAAACAACGCAGTATTAACATCTGACGAGGCAGTTCAATTAGTACAAGAAAACACAAAAGAATAATGTATATCTTTAGTGTAACAAGCGATTCAGATTACTCAGCAGAACTTTACGTTCCGTTGGATTATGACGTTGTAAGCCGTTCTAATTACTTTCTACTTAATACCACCAACTTACAAACTAAAGTAAGTAGAAGCGTTGTATTAACAAAGAATTATTTTAACGCAAGAAACACTAAATTTACCTTTACGTTCTATGCAACTGATAACGTGGCAGAGGACAGAGTAGTATATCAAGAAACATCGTTCTTTAGCTACGATATTTACGAGCAAACGAGCGATACAAATACAGACATCACAGATGCTTCTGTTATAGCAAAGAGAGAAACTGGAAAGTTTTGGGTTGGTGGCGATAGTCAAGTTACCTACGTTAAACAAGCAGAGGCAAACCCAACTAATTCCGTATATCTAAAAATATGAGTTTAAGAATAGTAAATTTAGCAGCAGAGAAATCTCCAAAAGCAAAGGAATCAGCATCGAAAGAATGGGTTTTTTATGGGGATGATAATAACTACTTTGAATATCTTATAGACAGATACAACGGTAGTGCCGTAAATAACGCGATTATCTCATCTGTAAGCGACCAAATCTACGGAGAGGGGTTATCATGTACTAACGAGAGTAAGAAGCCGTTAGACCACGCTAAAATGAAGTCTATATTTAAGGCTGATGATTTGAAGCGAGTTGCTCATGATTTAAAGCTACTCGGACAAGGTGCTTTTAATATAGTATGGAACAAGGGTAGGACTGAAATTTTGATGGCGAAGCATATACCAATGCAAAACCTAAGACCAGAGAAAGCAGAAGAGGGTGACATTAAGGCTTATTACTATTCTGACGATTGGTCGCAGTCAAGAAAAAAACAATATGCCCCAAGACGCATAGAGGCATTTACTGGAGCAAGAGGCGAGGAATCTCAAATAATGGTTATTAAGCCATACGCAGCTGGTTACTTTTACTTTAGCCCAGTTGATTACGCTGGTGCTTTGCAATGGGCTGAGATAGATGAAGAGATAGGTACATATCACTTGACGAATATCCAAAACGGATTTGCACCTACAATGATGATTAACTTTAACAATGGGCAACCTACCGAAGATGAGCAAAATCATATTGAGCGTAAGGTTACACAAAAGTTAGAGGGTGCAAAAGGGAAGAAGTGGCTTATATCATTTAACGATGATACTGCAAACGCAACAACGATAGAGAGTTTACCAATTTCAGAAGCAAGTGAGCAATATAAATTCCTAAGTGAAGAAGCTACTCGAAAGATATTGATAGGTCATAAAGTTACAAGCCCTATTTTATTTGGTATTAAAGATAATACTGGACTTGGTAACAATGCCGAAGAGATAAAAACTGCATCGCAGTTATGGGATAATACAGTTATTAGACCATACCAAAACATGATTCTTGACGCTATTAACGAGGTGTTACTTGTTAATGGTATTGTGCTTGATACATATTTCAAAACACTACAACCGATTGAGTTTATAGAAACTGATGGCTTAGATGCTGACGAGGTTGAAAAAGAAACTGGAGTAGACCAAGACGATGCAGTAGATGTTGCACCAGATACAGAGGTTGTGGATGACGATATAGAAAAAGTTGATGCGTCTTATAATGGTGCGCAGATTAGTTCTGCGATTGATATAGTCGCTAAAGTAAAAGAGGGAGTTTTAAACGAGGCACAAGCTATTGTGTTCCTTGTTCAGTTCTTGCAATTACCAGAAGAGGTAGCGAGAGGTTTCTTTAGTGGTGGAACAGAGCAGTTGCTTTCAAAGATTGCCCTATCCAAAGAAGAGGATTTTAAGAAGTGTAAAAAAAAGAAGTGTAACAAAGGTAAATGCACTTGCCAAAACTACACTAAAGAGGATGAGAAGAACGACATCATTGTCGCAAACGCTCTAATTGATTTAGGCGAAGAGTTAAGTGCTGACGAGTGGGAAGTTATCCAAGAGGTAGATGCTGAAACACATGAAGAATTAGAAGCATATAAGTTCGCATCTACTGGTGTGGCAAGACCAAACTCAAAGAGCGACCAAGATGCAACTATTGGAGGCTTTATGTACAAAGTCCGATACGAATACTTTCCTAAGAAAGTAAGTTCTAATTCCAGAGAGTTTTGTCGTAAGATGGTCGCAGCAGATAAGCTATATCGTAAAGAGGACATTCTTAAAATGGATAAATCAGAAGTAAATCCGGGATGGGGTTTAAATGGTGCTAAGAAATATTCCATTTGGGAGTTCAAAGGTGGTGGAGGTTGTCATCATAAATGGCGAAGAAAGACCTTTAGGTCATTGACTAAGATAGACACTAAAAGCCCCTTAGCACCTACTGTATCAACAAACGAAGCCGACCGACAAGGTTACAGAGTGCGTAATGAAAAGAACGTAGCTATCAAACCAAAAGATATGCCTAACAAAGGATTTGTAAATAAAAAATAAGATGGCAGTATTATTCGTAAACGAAGATAAATTAAAGAGTTCAACGGCAATTAACTACAATGTTGATACTGCCTTTTTACTACCCTTTTTAAAGATAGCACAAGACAAGCATTTACAGATTATCTTGGGTACTAAGCTATATGATAAATTACAAGACGATATTGCTGGAGTAGATGGGGCAACTTTAACTGGGGTTTACAAGATTTTAGTTGATGACTATATTCAAGATGCTATTATTCACTACGCACTTGTTGAAGCTTTGCCTTTTATATCGTTCCAGATTAAGAACGGAAGCATTACGCAAAAGAATAGTGAGAACGGAACGGCAGCCACTCGTCAAGATGTGGACTACTTAGTACAAAAAGAAAGAGATTCAGCAGAGTTTTATGGGCAGAGAATCGTAGAGTATTTATGTAACGATAGCAGTTCATTCCCAGAGTATAGCCAAAATACTGGTGCTGATTTGAATCCAATATCAAACGCGTATTATACTGGTATTAAATTATGAGATATAAGCCGAAGCAACATAATATAAAAAAGCTAAAGGTATTTTTAAGAAAATTGAAAGATGAGAAGCGAGTTATTAGAAGTTAATAGTATAAATATCGCAGCTTTGGGGATTACCTTTACTGATTTGGATGCAGTCTTAACTACGTTGGTTTTGATTACTGCGTTGATATTCAATTTGCAAAAGATAATTAAGAAATGAAATACTTTTCAGAGAGCGAATTTAAGTGCAACGGAGTAGATTGTTACGACTTAATGAATCCAGAACTTATAAAGCGTTTGGATTTAGCACGTGGCATAGCTGACGTACCTTTTTTTATTACATCATCATACAGAGATAAGGAAACAAACGATCGAGTAGGAGGTTCTAAAAAGTCTGCTCATTTGAGAGGAAATGCAGTAGACTTGCATTGTGAAAATTCATACCATAGATTTAAAATAGTACAAGCGTTATTAGATGCTGGTTTCACCAGAATAGGTATTGCCAGTAATTTTATACACGCTGATGTAGACGAAGAACTTACGGATTGTGTAATTTGGACTTATTAATATGACTGGTTGGGATTTGAGCATAGGTACATATACTGGAATACTTGTCGGTATATGGACATCTAAATACGAAGCTGGGTATCAGCATTGTTTATATTTACCTTTTTTTTTCATTGAAATAAATACATATTATGATTGAGATTTTAAAATCAAACTGGGCTGAATTGCTTATTGGAGCAATGGCATTTTTTAAAGTTATTGCAAACGTAACTCCTACGGAAAAGGACAACAAGATGTTTGGATATTTGGATGACTTAGTAAGCTATTTTATTAAAGATAAAAAGACAAAGTAATGCCAATATCATCGGTACTTGCAAAAGGGCTTTTCGCTATCATACCAGATATGCTGAAAGACAATAAAGGAAAATGGAGCAGTAAAAGGACTGTATCTGGTGTTTTGGCTATTGCTTGTGTTACACAAATAGATGCTAACGGCTTAGATATTAACACCTTATTGTTAGCATTAATTTCCATACTACCTTTATGCTTCTCAGTATTCGAAAAAAAATAACTATATTTAAGCCGTAACCAAATCAATAATTATGGCTAACAATCGAATACGCTTAAAGGCTCACGAATTTGAGTTAATTAAGCAACACCGAGCAAAAACCTTAGACAACATTAACGACAATACTGCCCTAGATTTACATCTAAAGGATAGAGGTATTGATAAGAAAGACGTTGTATCTGTCAAACATTGGCAGAATATGAACGGTGAGTTGCGTTTTTCTGTCGTTACAAAAGAGGGGCAAGGATTTAGTGAGAACGACCTACTTAAAAGAGTGGGTAAATTCATATCCGAACACGCACCTATATACCCAAAGATTGACCACGTTGCTGGTAGACACCTATTAGTTATCAATCCAGCAGACATACACATAGGGAAGTATGCTAACTCCGAAGAAACTGGCGAGGACTACAATATTCCTATTGCCGTTTCACGAGTTTTAAAGGGTATTGAGGGCATCATCGCAAAGTCTAAAGGGTTTACTATTGATAGGGTTTTATTCTGTATAGGAAACGATGTTTTGCATATTGATAATGTATATAACACAACAACAAAAGGAACGCCACAAGACTGCGATGGTAAATGGTGGGAACATTACGAGGTAGCTTTGCAGTTATATGTTAAATGTGTGGAGATCCTTCGACAGATTGCGCCAGTTGATTGCGTACATTCAATGAGCAACCATGACTATCAATCTGGATTCCATTTGGCTCATGCTTTAAAGAGTTGGTTTAGGAAAGCTGACGATGTAAGTGTTGACGCATCTGTTAATCATCGTAAGTATTATATATACGGCAAGAACTTAATCGGTCTTGAACATGGCGATGGTGCGAAGATGGACAATCTGCCCTTGTTAATGGCACAAGAGAAACCCCAAGAATGGGCAAACACTAAATATAGATACTGGTATCTACACCATTTACACCACAAGGTTAAGCACAAGTGGAGAGATGCAAAGGATTTTATAGGGGTTACGGTTGAATACCTAAGAAGCCCAAGTGCAGCCGATTCATGGCACAATCGCAAAGGGTTTACTGGCTCACCAAAAGCCGTTGAGGGCTTTATACACGAATATGATAATGGTCAAGTTGCAAGATTAACACACTTTTTTTAGTATCTAATACATTGAAAACTAAGCATCTAAGAAATTAGGTGCTTTTTTTTTGCTTATTATTGTTGTTATTCTAAAAATCTTTTTTATATTTGTTGAAAGAAAACAAAACAAAACAACTAAAACCAAACATTATGAAATTTTTTAACAAAACAGTAAGATTATTTAGAAACGAAGTTATCGGAAACGACTACTCATTCGATTGCGACATAGAGATATTTGTTGCTTTAGATGGTCAAATAGAAGATTGCTCTGGATGTAATTATGAAACTGCAAAAAGATTAATTGTTAAAGCTGAAAAACAAATTAATAAAATAAAATAAACCAACGGAGGGGGCAACCCCTCCTTAATTAACTAACTATGACATTAACAGAAACACCCACCTTTCAAATTGTAGGTAGTTACAATGGAGGTAATTACGAAGACATTGAAATAGTCTACGGAGAAAAAAATAAAGAGTATTTAGTAAGCGAATACCGAATTGCTTATGGTACTAACTGGCACATTGTTGCTTATAGAATAGACGAATAATGGGAAAGCTAAAAGAATTATTACTAGGTACTAGAGAGCAACAAATTGACAGAGAGCAAATGTTGGAGATGCAATACAATGCTCATTACGATGAATGTGCTAACTACGTAGAAGAATGGAAACAAGGTACTCGTTCACCTTTAAACGCAACGATAAGCGAATTTAACTACCTAAACAGACCGACCAATGGAAGCAAGTAAACTAAACGAATTGTATGTTAAGAATGGCTTAACTAAAGACGATGTATTTAAGCATAAGTTTTATACGATTATCTCACGTGCTGGAATTGATAAAATACAAGCCAACAACAATATCGTAATTGACTACGAATTATCTCACAACTCACCAGATAACAAATGTATTATTATAAAAGCAACGGCTCAATGTGGGGATAAGGTAATTCAAACCTATGGAGAATCAAGCCCAGCAAATACATCAAACGCTTATCCAGTTGCAATGGCAGAAAAGAGAGCAATGAGTAGAGCAGTATTAAAGCTGACCGGATTCTATGAGTTAGGACATTTCGGAGAAGATGAAGCTGACGATTTTAAACGATAGTAATATGCTGCACGAAATAATGAACATAGAGGCAAGTCATTGCTGCGAAGCTATTGTGTTGGGTGAAACTAAAATATGCTCAGCTTGTAAAGAGCATTGCGAAGTAGTATACTTAAACGATGAAAACGATGAATAAAACTGGAAGAGGGTGGCAACCCAAAACAAAGCTGCAAGACGTATTGCTTGAAACGTACAAAACAAAAAGTACAATTAGTAATAAGCTGCAAATATCGCAACCTACATTAATGCGTTTGTTGGCAGATGAAAAATGTATTACATTTAAACAGATCAAAACTATTTCAACTGATGCAAATATTAGCATCATAAAACTAATATCATTACTATGAAAATAACAGAGGATAATTTAGAAGAGTTTTTAGAGTTAGTAGCTTTTGAAAACCGAACATCAATGAAGAGGTTAAGAACAAAAGACCGTACTAGATTTTTAGTTGAGGCTCGAAGTATGGCATACAGAATTTTACGTGATAGTGGATTTACTCAGCAGTATATAGGAGATTTGTTTAATCGCGACCATGCTGCCGTAATACATAGCCTTAAAAAGCACGAATACAATTACAATACATATAACTACTATCAAGAAACATTTGATAATATACGATATAAAATGGGCTTAGTTGACGAGGGTAGTATCGTTGATAAAGAACTGGTTGAAAAGTACCAGCAAAGCCTAGCAGATTTGCACGTAATTATAGCTAATCAAAAAGAGAAAATTATTACGTACAAAAGGAGAATCCAATCAATAGAGAGAACAAGTAAATTATTAACAAAAAATTTAAATCAGTTATGCAATTAAAAGGAAAAGTAGTAAGCATCAAAGACGTTGAAGTTATTAGCGATAAATTTCAAAAGCAGATTGTTCTTGTTGAGCAAGACACTAAATTTGATGCGATAATCCCAATAGAGTTTATAAACCAGAAAATAGATTTAGCATCTAAGTTACAAGTTGGTGAAACTAAAACTTTCAATATTAACATTAACGGAAGAGAATGGAAAGACAGACATTTTGTTTCTATTAGATGTTATGCAATTAGCAACAACGATACAGAGGTTGCAGAGGGAAACGATCAAGGGCAAAAAGAGAACTTGCCGTTCTAATTGATAAACTGGATTTGGAGGTTTTATAGCCTCCATTTCTTTTTTATATATTTGTAAAAAAATAAATTATGGAACAACCTAACTATTACTCTATCCTTACGGCAGAGGTCAGATACGACAAAGAACTTACACCGAACGCAAAGCTGCTATATTCAGAGATAACTTGCCTTACAAATAAGAACGGCAAATGCTGGGCTTCAAATAACTACTTTGCCAACCTTTACGAGGTAAGTCCGATAACAATATCCAGATGGATAAATCAACTGGCTAAGAAAGGATATATAAGCATAACAATGCAGTATATACCTAACACTAAGCAGATAGAAAAAAGAATTATATGCATTAACAAAAATGATAATACCTATAAACAAAATAGTTTAGGGGGTATTAACAAAAATGTTAAGGGGGGTATTAACAAAATTGTTAAAGATAATACTACAAGTATTAATACTACAAGTAATAATAATATAGAGGGTGAACCCTCTTCACTCAATGAAGTCAATAATTATTTTATAGAGAAAAGTTTTGATTTGTCAGAAGCAATTAATTTCTTTGAGTATTATGAAAACAACGGATGGAAGCAAGGCAAGAACAAAATGAAAAAATGGAAACTGGCTGCCAATCGTTGGATGAGGAATTATAAACCTAAGAGTGGAAACAAAAAAGGTTTAGCCTCTCAGTATGGTTTTAACCTACCAGAAAACACAACTTACGTTAAAACTAACTACATAGAAAACGACAGATGGAACAGATAGGAAAAGAGCCAAGCGAGGATTTACTTAACTTTTGTTTTGTAACTATCAATAAGGCATTGTTTGAGATGAGCCAGAACAGAGCCGAAGAGGACAGAAAGATATTAGCTAACATTCTTATGAATGATTTGAACGCTAAATTCCATAGGCTTACGTTAGAGGATGTTACAAAAGCGTTTCACAATGGTGTAAGGGAAGCTGACCAGATGGCAATCAATCCGAGAACGTGGTTTAATTGGCTAAATAAACAAAAGCTAAAATCTAACGCAGTACGCATCGAATCATCTCAAGAAAGCGAAAGGGTGCAGATAGAACAGAAGTGCCAGCAAATCGACCGTAAAGAGGTTTTAAGGGAGTTTGTTGAGTTATGTTTGATTGAGATATACGATCAGTATGTTGCTGGAGAGAAGTTTAAGTTTCAAGGAGTAAGCCAAGTTTTTAACTGGTGTGAAAGTGTTGGGTTAATTTCCTTAACTTTAAAAGAGAAAGAGAAGTTGTGGGATGAGATACAAGAGGAGATCAAACAAAAAAAGAAATTTGTACACAACGAACGTAAGAAATTTCATCCAGTAATTATGTGTAGGGAAAAGACATTGATGACATACTTTAGTAAATGGCGAAAACAAAAATTTGATTTAAGAACGGAAGCAAATAAATTATTATGAAGTACAACACAGACAAGCGAACACGCAAAAAGATTGACAAGCTGCTAGAACAAAATGCAAGGAACGTAGCTAACTTTGGAACAAAGAGTAAGCATGATCTAAGAACCAAATCAGAATTCAATAAGGCTTGGACAGACATACAAAAAGAAATACGAGAACTGGATGCAGATTTTTACAAAGTAATAAAGCAACAGAATTGAAAGCGTTAGAGGACAAACTGCAAACGGCAGTAATAACATACCTACGGTTGGATAAGAAAGCATTATACTGTTCTTCTCTGGGAGGTCAATATCAAAAATATCACTCTCAAAGAATGAAAGCCAAAAGGACTGGATATGTAGCTGGTTTCCCAGATGTATTCTGCTACGATGCCAGAGGTGGGTATCATGGTCTTGCATTAGAGTTAAAGGTTAAAGGTAATTACGCAAGTCAGAAACAAAAGAACTGGATTAAGAGATTAAACGAGAGAGGCTACTTGGCAAAGGTATGTACTGGCTTCGATGATGCTAAAAAGTTTATAGATGATTACTACGATTTAGAAAAAAATAAAATATTTTAAATTTATAGTTGTTATTATAAAAAGCATTTTTATATTTGTAGGGTAATCAAAACAAAACAACTAAACTTAACATTATGAAACTTACAACAGAGCAAATTTTAAACATTAAAGAGGGAGATAGAATTACCTTTACAATGTACGGAAGCATTAAAACCTTTACGAAAAAGGTGCAAGGGGTAGTAACAAACCCTTTTGTCGATACAGTCAGGACAGACTTAATGAGTTTTAATGTTATTAAGGTAGGAAATGGAACTGGTTATACTAACGTACACCCAGAACAAATTTTAAAGGTTAAATAATGCCAAAGTATAACAACAAAGAAAAAGGCTCTGCAATATCAGAGCTTATTTTACTCCAGCATTACCTTTGGGAACACCCAGAGCAAGACGTACAAGAAGCAATAAAACAGAGAATAAAAACATTAACTAACTATGGAAGTAAAGATTGATACAAGCTGCAAAACTTATTTAGATTCTAGAGGCAAGTTCCCAGTAGGACACATTAAGGTCTTAATGAATCACTATGTAGATAGAGCAGACAACCTTGATTTGCTCATGAAAGTATATAAGAGTAGATTAAAAGAATTGGAGGCATCAAACCACGATCATAAAGACCTAATAATACAAGAGTTAAGAAATGTATTTATAAAAGGTAGGTGCGATTGGTCTGGAAACGAAAGACCAGAAGAGCAAAAAGTTGATACGGATATGATGCTAAGACATTTTCCAGCCGATAGGCTTGGGAAGTAAGTGAGTAAGCTACTAGAGTGCTGCAACTATTTTAAATCTTAATAGGATTTATAAATCAGCGATTGAGAGGGGGAGCGTGGGAACTCCCCAACTTAAACAAAACTAACTTTAATCTATTTATAGCTATGGCAGAAAATTACATTTACGCAGTCGCAATATTATTACCAATAACGTACATATTAGGTATGTACTTTACTACGAAGTAGGGTGGTGGAACTGGCAGACACGCCTCCTTGTCTCGGAGGTAGAGAAAGCAGAAATGCCTCTATGAACGTTCGAATCGTTCCCCTACTGCTAAACACAAAAACTAAACAGATGAGCAAAGATAGAGAAACAGAAGTAGATACCACTTGGGATGCATGGCTTAACGATATGAGCGACAGAGAGCAACCAGATGTGTGTAGTGTAGATAATCCAGATTGTGAAGCTTGTGGCTCATGAGTAGTGTAGAGAATAAAGTCTGTATTAAGATACTAGACAGAGCAGAGGTAGGTGAAAAGAAATACGGTACTACAATGGATAGAACAGATTTGTCTACTGCTGACTGGATAAAACACGCACAAGAAGAGGCTATGGATTTAGCAGTTTATCTAGAGAAAATATTGGAGTTATTAACAAGAGAACAAAATGCTAAGAAATAAAGTATATTAGCAATGTAAGGTTTTCACATAGTTAGTTTTGAGGTGGGGTAGAGAGAAATCTTTATTCCACCTTTTTTTTTACTTATGATACAAAAAGGATTAATAAATAGAAGCATTCTCAAAGCGATACGCAGAGGGAAAGGAATAAAAGTCATAGAACGCTATTTATATATATACCACAAAATCAACATAGGGCAAAAGGCTCTAAACAGAAGATATGAGCGAATTAAAGTATTTGCTAGGCAAGGAGTACGTTAAAGTACATGACATTGCCTTAAAGATTACAAAGGGTAACGACATAGATGCACAAGACCTAACACAAGAGGTTTACGTTATAATGTTAGAATACGACCAAGAGAAACTACAAACAATCTACGACAATGGTCATCTAAACTATTGGGTTGCAAGGGTAATGCTCAACCAATATCTTAGAAGCACATCACCATTTAAAAAGAAGCATCATTCCTACCTTAAAGATGCCAACGCAATAGTCAACGATTTAGCTTACGACAATACCGAAGAGGCAATCCAAGATAAGATACTATTTGAGGAACGTCTGCAAATGGTAGAGGATGCAATGAAAGACCTACATTTTTACGACAAGACATTGTTTAAGGTCTACTACGAGTCCGATCACTCAATAAGAAGTCTATCAGAATCCACAAGCATAAGTACAACGTCTATATTTAACACCATCAAGAACGTAAGAAACTATATAAAGAATGAAGTTAAAGACAAGCAATAAGGTATATAACGAGCGAATGGAGATTTGTAAGAAATGCAACCATTTTCGCAAGTCAGTTGCTCAATGTAAAAAATGTGGGTGCTTTATGAAGATAAAAGGTGCTATTGCTTTTACACGTTGTCCAATCGGAAAATGGGAAAGGGAAAAGGATATAACCCAAGACCAATTATCTATCCTTAGACGGCTTGTAAATAGCTTAGAGAACACTAAAGTATCGCATGAGCAGAACGTAGGGCTTACTAATTTATATAATGAGATATTCGGAATGCGTAAAAACGTATCATCATGTGGTGGATGCGTTAGAGATATGGTAAAAGATTTGAAACAATTATTAGAGAGTTATGAAGATTGAGAGTGTTAAAATATCGGAGTTAAAATTTGCAGAATACAACCCTCGCACAATCTCAAAGAAGCAGTTTAAAGACCTAAAGAAAAGCCTAGAAGAATTTGGTCTGGTAAACCCTATTGTTATCAACTCAAACGAGGATAGAAAGAATGTAATAATCGGAGGGCATCAAAGAGCCAGAGCATGGGAAGATTTAGGCAATGACCACATACTAACGTACGCAGTTAATTTGCCTATCGAGAAAGAAATGAAACTAAATCTTAGGCTAAACAAAAACGGTGGTAAGTTTGACGATGACCTACTGCTAAACTACTTTGATGAAGAGGTTTTATTTGAGGTAGGGTTTACTGTAAACGATTTGAATATTAATATAGACAAGTACGAAGATAATACGCTTGAAGAGGCAACGAAAGACGTTTGCGAGTGTTGTGGTGCAAGTATATGAAAAAACACACTAAAATATATCTAGATTACTTTAGCTTTGATAGGTGCGATTTTATCCCTTGCGAAGTATGTGATAATCCAGCTACAGACATTCACCATATAGATGCCAGAGGAATGGGAGGGAGTAAGACTAAAGACTACATTGAAAACTTACAAGCATTGTGTAGAGGTTGTCATATTGAGTACGGAGATATAACCGATTTAAAAGATATGTTAAAGAAGATACACCTAAAATATATGGAAGTATATGGAACAAAATAGAACAAAAGTGGCTAAGGAGAGAATGCTCAAAGCGTTAGAAAAATCTCTAGGTATTGTATCAACGGCTCTAAAAATGACAGACCTATCAAGAACTAATTACTACAAATGGCTCAAAGAGGATGAAGAGTTTGCTGAAAAGGTCAAAGAGATTGAACAGATAGAGCATGATTTCATACGCTCTAAATATTACGAATGTATAAAGGACAAAGTACCAAGCGTTGTAATTCACGCAGCTAAAACACAACTTGGATTAAGTGAACGTCAGCAGATAGATGTAACAACGCAAGGTGATAAGATTAACAAAATAGAGATAGAGATTGTCAAGTCTAAAAATACAGACGAGTAACGTATTTGAGAGGAACTACAATGCACCTACAAAGCTGGTAGTCAATCAAGGTGGTACGCGAAGTGGTAAAACCTACTCACTTTGTCAGCTTCTTATTGTCAAGGCATTTGAGGAAACTGGTAAAAGGTTCAGCATCGTAAGGAAGTCATTACCCAGCTTGAAGCTATCGGTAATGAAAGACTTTTTTGAGATACTTAATGCTCATGGCTTATACGATGAAACAAAGCACAATAAGTCAGACCATACTTACACGCTTAACGGCAATACATTTGAGTTTATATCTTTAGATCAGCCACAAAAGAAGAGAGGTGCTAAACGGCACTATCTATTTTGTAACGAGGCAAACGAATTAACGTGGGAAGATTTCTTCCAGCTTCTGGTAAGGACAGAGGAAAAGATATACATTGACTATAACCCATCTGAAACACATCACTGGTTATATGATAAGATACTAAACAGAGAAGACTGTACATTCATTAAATCAACGTACAAGGATAATCCATTCTTACCAGACGAATTAGTCAAAGAGATTGAAAGGCTACGAGAAACGGATGAGGATTATTGGAAGATATACGGATTGGGTGAGCGAGGGTTCTCAAAGTCTATCATATTCCCAAGAGTTGAAATGATGAGCAAAGTACCAGAAGAAGCAACGCTAATATCTACTGGCTTAGACTTTGGATATACCAACGACCCAAGTTCTTTAGTAGAGGTTTACGAATTAGAAGACAAATTAATATTTAACGAATTACTTTATGAACGAGGACTCACTAACT
>Ga0209602_1002796_pt1 | contig 13965 bp, 12 predicted proteins | sample COGITO_mtgs_1205_3_FD_184810 | JGI IMG/M metagenome (GOLD analysis project Ga0209602, IMG submission 184810) | Pelagic marine microbial communities from North Sea - COGITO_mtgs_120524 (SPAdes) (version 2) | ecosystem: Environmental > Aquatic > Marine > Epipelagic ...
CATTGTTTGAATACCAGATAAGTTTAATACATCAAATGTTCTATTTTGAGAAGCAACTACTGTTGAACCTCCAACATCACCTGTTGATGTAGCATTACCTGAACTACCTGAAGTTATAACATAACTGTCTAGGGTAATATTTTTAATAGATGTGTATGTTCCATTTATATCTGTATGCGCTATACCATTATACGTACCAGAAGCAACACCTGATATTGTAACATTGTTACTTGTACCATGCATTCCATGATTAGGGTGGAAAACTGTTATATCTTTAGAACCACTTGTTGTTCTTAAAGGATTAGTTTTTAATGTTCTAGTATCTAAAGTTTTATTTGTTAATGTAACAGTACCCGTAACATTTTCAAACTCTGCTCTTTTAATTTTAAATTTAATATCTTCATTTTGATCTGCTGTCCAAGTTACACCATTCTGTGATTTAAAGAATACACCAGTATAAGGTTGTTGAGATATTGTTCTATTTGAATCTAATGCTGTTTGACCTAATCTAGCAACATACACATTGTAGTCTGTTGTATTTGCCATCAATACTAATGCATACTCTGTATTTTCTTGTACATAAACAGGACTTTCAAAAGTAAATGTTGTTACAGCACTTCCATCTGTACTTGTGCTTACAGCTGATGGATTTAAAGTTGTTTCTGAAAATGGTAATATAGATTGACCAGGATAACCATTGACAGTATTTCTGACTTGTAAAGTTACAGGAACATTAGCGTCTTTAGAACTAAAGAAAATATCTATTGATGTTAAGAATACTCCACCTGCGTCATCAATCATAAATGTTTGTGCCAGTGGGTCATGGTAACCAACTTGTCTAGCAGCACCTCTTGTTGTACTTGTTTGAGTTACATTTTCTGTTTCGTTTGTTGCTCTAAATTCTACTCCTGCTGTTCTTGTAGAAATAATTGTGTTTTGTACTGTTTGAATAATACCTCTAGCAATGTATTCAGCGTTTGCTGCTGTATCTGGTGCCGAAGTTAAATCGTTAGTAGATGAACTAGTTAATCTGAATACTCTTTCACCTGTTCTCCATCTTGGTTTCGTAGAATCTTTTGGATCAGGAATTGCGAATGAACCTGAAACAGCTCCATTAGCATCAGTAATCAAATTACCAGCTAATGAACCACCTGAAGGAGTTACATATGCTGTTATAGATTCATTATCAAAGTATGGATAAACTCTTGTATTTGGTTTTAATCTTGTTGCTGCGAATGATACTGTTCTACTTCTAATAAATGGAACAAATGCAATGGATACAACTCTATCACCAACATTCTGAGTAACAGTTTTAGGAACTAATACTTGTCTAATACCTGTTCTTGTTTTTGTACCTGTTCTAGTAGTAGTTTGTATGTCACGTTGCATTACTCTCCAACCATGACCACCTCTTTGTTTATATTGTTCTGTACTATTACTTGTTGATACACCTGTCCAGTGGTTTTGCCATTCATTCCAGACTGTACCTAATTCTACTGATTGTAAATTTGGATTACCTGATTGTTTAACTAAAGTATCCCAAGTACCGTCATCATTACTGATAACTAAATCTGGTGCTCTTTCAGTTTCTTTCCACTCATCTGTTTGTGGAGTTAGAGCAATAGAACCTATCCAAGTAAATATACCAAATGGGTTAACATTTACAGTTTTACTTGCGTAGGGTTGATCTATTAAAGTTGCTTCTGTGTAAGGTAGAGTAATTAGATCACCGGTTTTAGCATATTGCGCAGCTGTTCTATCTGCTGCTGTAATTACTGTACCATCATCATCACGTTCCTCAAGTGCTATAGCGTCTTCGTTAAATGTTGGTCTCATTTCGCCATTAGCATAGTCCATAGAAACTTTGTAATCTAAATTACCTGCGTCACCAACACTATGACCTGTAAAGTTATCTACAACAAATCCGTTTTTAAATCTATCAAAACCATTTGCGTCTTGTATTTGTAATCCTTGAGCAGAAGTTTCAAGTAAAGACAGTTGTGTATAGTATTCTACATTTTCAATTCTTTTTTCTAATTTACCAATATCTCTCATTGTATATCTTCTATTATCAACAGCTTCAATACCTACATCAGCTGTGTCTAAAGTATAAGATGGAATAAACAATGTGTATAAGTGCATTGCATTATCTAATACGCCTGGAATTTCTGGTGTTAAGGAACTTGCACCTTTTAATACTTTGAAGTTACCCTCTTTGTCTATGAATATTTTATCAACTCTTTGTAAATAGAACTCAAAATCAGATGTTATATCTGTTTCAAATTTTACAACATCAACTGTAGATGAACCAGTACCATCAAAAGAACGATCTTGTCCACCAGAGTTAATTGTTGAAGCGTCATCTACTCTAGGTCTAAAATCTAAAGAATCTCTTAACTCATAAACTTTTCCTGTCGTAGTAGATGTAAAACTAGGTATATCTTCATAATCAACAACACCAGCATATGAATCTACATCAAAGTAATCACCAGTACCATGTGAGAAGAAGTTAAAATTAATTAATAATCTACCAGTAGGTGCAAGTGCGCCAGTTTTAAGTTTAAGTCTTCCAATATCATAGAAGTTATCTCTTTGTCCTGTGTCTAAATCAAATCTATCTGTAACATCTGTATCACTTGTAGTAGCGTCCGTACTAAAGTTAGCTGCCATGTAAACACTATTGATTGCTGTTACATCTGCTTTACCAATACTTACTCCACCAGAAGCTGTTGCTGCTGCTTCAGTAGAAACTTGTAAAGTTTGATTACTATTTAATGTTTTTGATTTTGAACCAGCTACTGCTCTACTTACTGTAGCTAAAATTTTAACTTTGTGACCTGCGTAATTAGCACCAAAGTCTAATTGTAAAGTTTTACCTGTTGGCGAACCACCTAAAACAAAGATTGGGTCACCTTCGTGGTTATTACCAGTTAAACTTAATACATCACCAACTGCACCTGTTCCACCAGAACCAGTTGTCATAATAGATGTTGAAAAATCTTTTTCTAATAAGGCAGCAAATGTTTCGTTAGTACCTGCTGTTATTGTTACATCACCATTAGATGATAATGTACCTACAAAGTGTCGTCTAACTTTGAAATTTGTATCTGTTATACCAGAGTTTGCTGTAGTTTTTAATGTTCTAATAGTTTCATATGGTAATTGAAATACAGAAACATTTTTCTCTGGAGATTGAATAGTTGATCTTCTTCTTGTTACAATTGTTTTAGTATTATCAGCGGCAGCATTAGTGCTTAATGTTAAACTAGTATCCGATATAATAGCTTCAACAATTTTAGTTTCTGTATTACCACTATCATTTTTAAACGAAATAGAATCGCCTATTACTAACTCTGAAGTAAAGCTTGTATTAAAACCACTAACCGCAGGTGAACCACTTGCTACTGTTATTGTACCTGTAAGTGTATTATTAACACCAGTTGAAGCATCTAAAGCAGTATCAGCTGTGTAAGTAGGAGAACCTGCCATACCAAGTTGTTTAACTTGTGGGAAATCAAAAGCTGTAACACCTTTAAATCCTACAGCGTTAGCTTGTATTACTGCTGTGTTAGAAGAAGTACCACCAGTGATAGTTTCTCCTGGAACAAAAGTACCAGTTACATCTGATACAATCGCAACACCATGTGCTGCTGTAGCTGATGTGAATGCTGTAATATTTACTGCTGTAGTACCATCTGTTGAATATAATTCAAAAGTAGTTGCGTCTGGATTTCTAACTGTGTAAACAGTTGATGATTGAACTACACTATCTTGTGAAAATGTACCAGCAACTGTAACTTGTTGTCCTTCAACAAAATTGTGACCAGCAGATACAGTTGCAACTCCTGGACTAGCAACAGTTAAACCATTAATAGTTGCTGTTTCTTCATTTGAAATACTTTCATATGTACCAGTAGCACCTGATGTACCACCTGTAATTAATTCACCATCTGTAAATGCTTGAGCTGTTAGTATGTTTAAGTGTGTAAACATATTAATATCAAATAAGAAATGTTTATATACAGCTGATGTTAAAGAACTTGTGGCAAATAAATTACCTGTTGCAGTTCCTGAATTATATTCGTAACCTTTTGATTTAGCTCTACCTATTGTATTAATACTTGAACCTGTTCCTGTATTTTCTGTACCACGAGAAGCCGTAGCTGTGTGATATAGATTAACTCTTTTAAATGCTTCAATCTCACCAGATACAAATCCTATGTCAGGAGTACCGTAAGTGTTTGTTACATTTACAAAGTTACCTATATCAAATCTTGTATTGAAATTTTGTTCTGTATCAAAATCTCTTGCCTTCTCAACATCTACATATTGAGTTGCTAATTTTTCTACTTCATAACCTTTAACATATGCTTTTCCTGGAGATAATCCTACAGCTAATTTACTAGCAAGACCACCATTACCACTTGTGTAAACACCTCTATTAGTACCTGATATTAAATGCTCTCTAATATCAATATCAAAAGGTCTTACTGTGTAATCACCTGATTCATCAAATGTTCGTCTAGCAAAGGTATCTTCTAATACAGCATAATCTGTATTTCTAACTTTATTTTGTAAATTACCTTCACTTAATCTTAATAACTCTATAAAGTTTGCATCTTCAGTAGTTGAAATAGTTTTTTTAGTTAATGTTAAATCTATTTTAAATCTGTGAGCACCTGGCGCATTTACATTAGAACTTCCAGTAGCATTATCATTCAAACTAGCGTCATCATTAGGAGTAACAAAAGATTCTGTTACTAATAAACCTACTCTATATGATGGAGTGTTTGTGTATTTGTCTAATACTATTGTTTGTTTTGAAACTTGTACATGATACCCATTAACATAATAAGTACCTTCTTCTACTTGTGCTGCTGAACCTGTGTGTGTAGTTGCTACAACTGCTGATAATGAAACACTATCACTATTTGTTCCTGTGATTGTTTCACCATTTGTAAATGATGTGTTTGTATTATTAGTACCTGAATCATTATATTTTATGTAGAGAGTATCTGGATCAGAACCTGATAATGCATCTGTACCTACAATACGAGCTTTTACACCTGAAGAACCTCCAGTTAAAACTGTGTCTGTTGTAAATTGAGCTAAAGTGTTTGCACTAGCGATACTAGTTAATTTTACTGAGTAATAGTTTAAGTCGTATCCAATTTCACCAGGAATAACCATAGCACCTTTTTCAAAAAGATGATCAGATACCTTTTCAATCTGGTTCTGTAATTGAGTCTGTGATTGTGTTAATTCTCTAGCCTGTACAGCAAACGCTGGTCTAAAAAGAACTCTATGGAATTTTTTACTTTCCGTAAAGTCATCATAGTAAGGCGAGAGATTAAAGTCAGTTGGACTTGGCATTTAATTCCTCTCTAAAATTCTATAATCAATTTAACGTTTTCAGTTTGATCGGCCGCTCTTGTAATTGGTGATCTGTTCTCTACATACATAACATCGCCTGTATCAGCATCTATCTCACCAGCGTTATATCCACTTGTGAAAACAATACTATCAACAGTTGTTGATGAACTTGATGGAGTAGCAGAAGCACTTGAACTTTGTCCTGTGATAGTATTAGTACCAGAGAACGCTGTTAGATTACCATTAGCGTCACAACCTTCATCATTAAATCTAGTTTGTATGTAATAGAGAATATTGTTTGCACTATCCCATTCTACAACTTTACCGACTGCGCCAGTAGTTGCTTGATTAATTTCTTCGTCTGCTGTAAATGTCCCAGATGGACTAGTTACTAACACAGCTTTTGTACCTCTTAAAGTATTTGCTGATGCAGCAGAACCACCAGAAAAAATATCTCTCATTAAAGATACTCGTCTAAAATCATTAGCAGTTGTGAAGTCACCAGAATTTGAAGTCTCTCCAGCTTCAAAATTGGTATTCATCATCACAAAAAATCCGCCTAATTCTTTAACAGCGTCTTTACCGTGTCCGCCTTTTGGTTCAATAATTACATCTAATTCTGAACCTGATAAACTTGTTGCTCCAGCTGTCACTATGTCTGCGTTTCTAATATAAGCAAATGTGTATCCTGTACCTGGTGTTGTCACTGTAACTGCTGTCACTGCGCCACCTGATACTGTAACTGTTGCTACACCACTTGATCCGTCACCTCTAATAGGCACGCCTGTGTGAGTACCATTAGTACCACCTGAACCAGCTGTTTTAATTTTTACTATATTTACTGCACCATCAACTGCTGCTGAACTAACTGTTGAGTTAGTAGCAACTGCCATAAAATCTGTAGATAAAAAGTTTGATTGTTGAGTAGCAGATAATGTGTACATATATTTCCACTTGTAACCGTCTCCAGTTGTAAGTATAGATGAAGATGTACCAGTTGGTTCTACTGTTGAGTTAGCACCACTATTATTATCTAAACATTTGTAAACATTAAATGTACTTGACATGACATAAAAAGTTGCGTCAAATAAACTTGTTGCGCCAGAGTTTGCTGTTTGAGTTGAAGTACCGCCTGTTACTCTATTACCATAATCGTGTCTGTAATAATCGTAAACTGTACCAGTCGCCCAATTTCTACGAGGAATTACAATAGAAATATCTGAAGTTGCCACTTTTTTTGCTGCCAGCATATCGTCAAAATGGTAAAACTCATCTCCTATTGAATCAACAGGCGTTAAAGGTGCACTATCGCTACCTGCGTTGTCTGTTCTACTATCTGGTCTTGTTGCTGTAGCGTATGCTTGAGGTCTACCTATTCCTAGATAGTACACATTAGATGCGCTTTCTGAAAATGATTCCACAAATTGTTCTTGGTTGTGGATTCTAAATTTGTTTGTTATTATTGCTGGCATTGTTTCCTCTTTTTACATTTATATTTATACGCTAACTTTCGGTGATTTCCGTAGGTAACGCTAAATTTGTTTTTAATCTGTCTGTTGTTATATCCCCTATTTGTACTAATTCACCATCTAAAGATGTATTATAAGTGCCTGTTAGTCTAAAGTCAGCAAAGTTATCTAAACGCATTGGTGATATAGATGTTGTAACTGTACTATCCGAGGCACCACCAGTTGATGTTGTAACAGCTCTACCACCACTTCCACTAAAGTGGGATAACGCAAATCTATTTAGGGTGTTCATTGTAGGGCCACAATATGCGTATCCATACTTATTAGCTGTTCCTCTAATTGTAATAGGATTAAACCCTATTCTAATATTTCTTGTATAATGTCTTTTTAGAGTTAAATCTCTAGTGTTCGCTGTAAAGTGTTCAGTAGTTGAGTCTGTAAAGTCAGGATCAACACCTGCTTCTGGTGTACCTCTCAATGTAGTACCATCATCTACTGTACCTAATCTTCTTCCAAAGATACTAGAGAATAATGTATTGATTACTAGATCAACACCTGGATCAAATTCTAATCCACTATTAACACCTGTGAAACTTCTAATTTGGTTATTTACTTGACTTGTAATATCTACTTGTCCTGTAAAGTAATAACCAGCTGTGTGCATAGTCTTTTTAAAACTATCTCGCCAGTCATTAATTGAACGACCAACTTTGATTACATATGAGAAATCCTGATAGTATAAGCTATCTTGTATCTTCATTGTTGTTTCTGATAAGTGTCCATCTTCATTGATAAATTCACCATCAGTATCTACAACTGCATTAACACTAATAGTAGCAGTTGATAAATCATTCTTCATTACTGTTGCTGTAATTTCTGAAGACGCTCCTGTAATAGTAGTATTTTCTAAAAACTCTCCTGTTGCATCTGAAACTTTTAATAAATTTCTAGTTTCATCAAACGATACGATAGTTGCTGTGATAATAGTAGAACTAGCATTAACACCAGATAAAGTTTCTCCAGCTATATAATTACCTGAAGATTTATCTTTTAATATAATATAACTAGGTAATATCATAGTTGGACTTGGTGATGCCTCATAACCTGCGCCAGTTTCAATTTTTTTAGTATTAAGTAATCTTCCTATTTCTGGACCGTAAGCAATAACCTTTGCTCCAAGACCACCACTACTAGTTACCGATGCTGTAGGTAAAGACGAATAACCACCTCCACCATTTATAATTCTTATATCAGTTATATCTTCTGATCCTGTTCCACTTTCTTGTACAATTTTATCTCCTGTATAAACATCACCTCTAACAGTTTCATCTTCTAATACAATATGATCAGTTGATGTAGCGCCCACTGTTCCATTTTCTGTTGTAATACCACCATTGACAACTGAAACTTTTGCTACGGCTGATCCATCACTAAATGAAATACTATCTCCAACAGCATAACCAGAACCAGCATCATCTATTAATATTTCTGTTATATTTCCTGTTCCTACATTATCTACTTGTAGAATAGCATTTGTTCCACCACCTGATAATACAATAGCATCATTAGTATTTAATAAACCACCATCATTTGTAATAGTAACAATATCAGGTATTCCTGTTACTGTTGCTTTAATAAAAGTATCTGATTCATCTGAGGCTGTACCTCTAATTTCTTCGCCAGTTACAAAAGTACCTGTTACTGTATCATTATTTAAAATAAATTCTGTAACTTCATTAGTACCAATTTGAAATTTAAATACATTTTCTATAATCGCAGTAGCACCAGATGTTTGACCTGTAATTGTTCTTCCAATCAAGTCTGATGTTTCGCCAGTAGTACCAATTGCTCTTAATATTTTTTTAGTATCAAATTGACCATCTGATACTCTTAACATTTGTTCTCTAGGATAAATTGTTTCTGAATCTAAATTAAATAGAAATCTAAAAAATACTTCGTGTCCTCTTTGAGTACCTTTCGCTCTATAAACTGATTTAATATTTTTAATAAGTTTTCTTTTACTAACATTACCATCTAAAGTTTCAGGTAAAGAATTTAAAAACTCATTTCTGAATTTTGTTAAGAAGTTTGATATTGCTTTATCAGGATCACGGAAGTTTAATAAGTCTTGTATGTTATTTACAGGATTAGGTCTATAATTAGATATAGTTGCTCTAGCTGTTGAGATAGAACCTATAATTAATTCGTCTTGTATAAACTTATCTTGTGCTGATATGAATAATCTATTATTAACTAAATCTTCTGATAAGACTGTAGCAGTTGCATTAGATGTTTGGCCAGTAACTAATTCACCTCTTTGAAATTTTCCATATGTAGAACTTTCTAAAAGTATTTTATCACCTTCGTCTAATTGTGTTCTATCAGTATCTAATTTAGAAGCGTCTAACACTAAACTATTTGTTTGTGCTGTTTCTGTTTCTAATTGTATACCATCTGTTAATTCTATGTTAGCAAGAGTAATCTCTGCTGACTCCATAAATTTATAATATGAATTAACAAACTCTAAAAATTTAGGGTGATCGCTAAGTACAAACTCTGGTACTTGCTGATTTAAAAGATTGGTTATCTTTTTTGTGAACTTTGCCATTAGTAACTACTTGTTGTTGTATAACCTACACCTGCGTCAGAAGATCCTCCAACAAAAGTGTCAGCAGTAACTGTGATAGATGAATTGGCTGTGTCTATTTCTAATATTTGATCTCTTACAGGAACAACATCATTTGAAGATGGTACTACTGTTAATTCTATTTTACTTGAAGCTTCGCCTCTTATATTTTCTACACTTAAAACACTTAAGGAGTTTATTGTGATTGAGCCAGTAGCATAATCTATCGTACCTTGGTTAGAAGCACTATAAACTCTTGTTGCGCCTGAGAAACTATATCGTCTTACATTACCTGCACCATCATCATCTAAATAAAATACTGTTGAACTATCACCAGATACTTTGAAACCTGAACTTTCTAATATACCACCAGCTGCTGAATTGTGACCAGAGTGTGGATTGTATAGTGAGTTTCTAAAATAAACATTATATTTTGAACTTACTGCTAATGTAGGTGTAAAATCTTTTCTTATTTTTAATGTTGTGATGTTTGATAGTATAGATGAATCTGTATTATCAATTAAGCCTGTAACTTTTGAATATCTAAATACACCATCAAATTGAGTTAATGTATTTGTATTGTAATTTGTTAGTGTTGTCAATATATCTGATTTTAATGTATCAGCTGTTTTGTTAGCACTATTCTGATCAAACTTAACATTAGTTGTAAGTAATATAGATGTAGTTTCTGGATCAACAATTTCGGGTCTTACAGAAGCAACATTATATTTTTTTAATTGTGTTACTAAATTTGTTTTAGTTGTATTCGTTAATGTAGAACCTGACGCTGCTTTGATAGCAATTTTAACAACACCATATACAGGAGTTTCATCATCTTCTCCACCCCAAGCAGAAACTGATTGAGCATTTGGATAAAGTGATTGTACAATAGTTTCATAATCACCTGTTGTAACAGCTCTATCTTGTGCTGAATATTGTAAAGGTGCATTATATCTAATTGATTCTTTTGTTTGTGCTTCAGCTCCACCTTGAGCACTTGATACAGTTGTTAATGTAACATCTGAATATCCACCAATACTACCTGATAGAGTAAATGAACTAGCACCATTTGCCTCATCTTTATTTGAAACAATATATTCTAATATGACAATGTTACCATCATCTAATTTATTACCTAATACATCATCACCAAAGTAAACTTCAAATTTACCATCTTCCATTTCTTGTAAAAAATAAACCTTTGATGTAGCATTAATACTTGTTATACCTGTTGCTAATGTGTATGTACTAGTTGTAGTATCACTAGCTGAATTTTGTACTGAAACTTTTAAAGTAGATGTATCAGCGCTAACACTTGGTATTACAAATCTTTGGTCAACATCTGTACTGTCTGCTGTATATTTAAATGTAACTAAAGTACCTTCGTAAAGAGGTATACTTGAAAATTTATAAACACCATTTGTAGGTGTTAGTGTATGTACTGCATTTGTAACAAACTGATAAGTTTCACCATCAACAGAAGTTGTAAATGCTGTACCTTTTGCCATTGTAATTGTAGCAACAGTTGTAGGAATATTATTCATTAAAATATCTACAGTTGCTGTTGGTGACTTTGGTGATGTAGGTGTGTAACCTAACATCTTTGCTAATGATACAATATTTTTTCTTATGTCAGCACTGTCTAGGTACATTTCATTTGCTAACATATTAGCATTGAAACCTAAGTAGTGAGTATTGTAAGCAAGTAAGTCTAGTAAGACAGCAAAACCAGAACCTTCAAAGTCGTAATCTTGGAACTCTGATTGGTCTTGTAAAAATGATTTTAAATTTGCTTTTATATCGTCAAAATCAAAATCTGAAACTTGTAATTTATTGCTTGCCATCTTATCTTAATCTTTCTAAAAATGTTTCTACCGTAATTGGATTTTGTACTCCTATAACATAAAATTTAATTTCAAGTCTATATGAATTTCTATCAATATCAGGATCAGCCAAAATTTGTGTTATCTTTGCTCTTGGTTCAAAGTTGTTTAACACTTCTTCTACTTTTCTTTGTAAGTTTAAAGCAGTCAATGGTGTCATTGGCTCAAATAATAATGCTCTAACGTTGCCACCAATCTCTGGGTGGAAAGGTCTTTCAAAGTGATTAGTATTAATTAAGTTTCTAACACTTCGTTTAACAGCTTCAACATCAGTAAGTCTGTTTACATCATTTGTAACAACATTTCTACCAAAGTCTAAATCTAAATCTTTGTAAATTCTAGTAGATCGCTTACTATTGTTAATTGCGTTTATATTGGCCATACCAATATTTATACATGATTAACCAGCGTTTACGTTAGAACTTCCAGTAGAGGCAGCATTAGCTACCCAACTACCATGACCACCTGTTGCGTCACCAACTCTATGAATAGCGATACTATTTACTCTAACTGTAGAACTACCTGCCACCGCAGGGTCACCACAACTTGTTGTATCACCAATTCTTATTGAGGCAGCGCTGTTTATTGATACATTTGGCGAACCACCTGTATATGCCGTTTGATGAAAAGGATTAGGTGTTGGACTTGCGTGTCCTACATGAACATCTAAACCTGATCTAACACATGCTGGCATTATTTTCCTTGTGAGTTGTAAACTTTGAACGATCTTTTACGAGATTTGTTCATTGATGATTTTTTTACTCTTTTACTTGTACCTTGTGAAGTTTTTTTAGGCATTCTTTCGTGTGGTACAAAACCTTTTGATATTTTAGCCATTATCTACCTGCTTCTTTGGCCGCTTTAAGTGCTGCCTTCTTTTTTTCAATTATCATTGCCTGTCTAATTTTTCTACCCATTGGTATTTCAATAGAATCACTAATTTGTTTGCCTTTTTTACTGATATATTCGACACCAATGACTTTATCTTTAAAATCACCTTGAACAGCTATAACAGCTTTCTTTAAACTCATTTTTTCAACTTCTTTTTCATCACCATTTTCATTCCAAAACTTAAACATTCTCATTTTACTCATTTTTTATGCTCCATTAAATAAATCTTCGTTACTTGTTGATTTTTCTTTTTTTTCTTCATGCTTACAGTTACCACAACACTTAATTTCACCGTTGCCATCGTAATCTTTCATACAATCGCCGCCACAGTGACAGTCATGTCCGCAATTTTCACAATATTTTGTCATATTTCTATTTATGTTAATATTTACAACGCACATTTGCGTGTTTTAGATTCGTTTCTGTCAAATTTTCTTTATTTTCTAACACCGAATCGCCAATTTTCTCTAAATCTGGCCTAATTTTACACGATATTTCGGTACAAGAACAAATGGTGAACAAAAAAAGTAAATAAGTCAAGTAAATCAACCCTTTTTTAACCAAAATAATTTGCTTTTCTACCATTTTTCTCTGTACTAATCTATTTATCCTGATATATTAGCTAGTATATGATAAACAAAAACATAAAAACAAATAATATGACGATAGTTAGAAATATCGCATATAAACAAATAGAGAAAATAAACAAAAATTTAAAAGAAGTTATTGAAGTTGACAATACACTTTTAAATATGATTGATATTAATATGAAAAACGCAATTAATAAAATCATTTACAATTATAAACTAAACAACTAGGAGAAAATACTATGATACTACAAGAAATGAAAGACACTAACAAATTTAACCAAAAATTATTTTCAATGTCTATTGAAGATTTAAATAACACTAAAGATTTGATTGCTGATATTATTCAGAGTAAGATTAAGTCTGTTATGAAAGTTGGTATGAAAGTTAATATAGTCCAAAAGACTAAAAAGACTTCAGGTGTTATCAAAAAGATAATGAAATCAAAATGTTTAGTAACAATTGGTAGTGGTACAACATACAGAGTACCAATGTCAATGTTGGAGGCTGCGTAATGGTTACAACAGATCAATACAATAAGTTAAGAGAACAAGAACTAATATTAAAAGCTGCCAAGTCTGGTGGTGCTAGTAAAGCAGAAATACTACACGGTTCTTTGTTTGTTACTTTTACACCAGGTTTTGTAGATATACTATCACAAGAATTAAAAAGTGTATTAGAAAAACTACTTGACAATACTACTGTAAAAGTGTATAATATAACTAATAATGAATATGCTTATGACTTTATTTAATAACCAAAAGGAGAAAACTATGAAAAAAAAGATATATGAATATATGACAATCGTATTCGCAATAGTGGGTACGTTAGCTATGGTATCAGCAGTTGGTGCGATAGAAACAGATCAATGGCTATTAGGTGCGGCAGCAGCTATGACTGGTGTCACTAGTTATTTGATGACGCTATTTTCTCAATCATTATATGCAGAAGCAGAAGTGAGAGAAAAATCATCTTGGAACGACTTAAATGAATATTATATAAATGGAGGAAAATAATGATTACAGTAACAGATAAATCAGAAACACTATTAGCTGGTATCGGTAAAATGATTGACGCCATGGTATTAGATTATAGTAAAGGCAATACTAATGAAAGAATGTTTAACGAATACAAAG
>Ga0209602_1002798_pt1 | contig 13962 bp, 9 predicted proteins | sample COGITO_mtgs_1205_3_FD_184810 | JGI IMG/M metagenome (GOLD analysis project Ga0209602, IMG submission 184810) | Pelagic marine microbial communities from North Sea - COGITO_mtgs_120524 (SPAdes) (version 2) | ecosystem: Environmental > Aquatic > Marine > Epipelagic ...
GCTTATTCTGAATACCATTGATGATATTTTAGATAAAATTGCGTTGGTTATCCGTTTTATGGCCCTCTTTAGCATCATTACTGGTCTACTAGTATTGATTAGTTCTGTTATACTATCAAAATTTCAGCGGATCAAAGAAAGTGTCTTATTAAGGACTATGGGCGGTAGCCGAAAGCAAATTCTAAGTATCAATAGTCTCGAATACTTTTTTCTCGGAAGTTTAGCTTCGTTATCGGGCATCTTATTGGCGATGCTTGGCAGCTGGGGACTTGCTTACTATTCTTTTAACTCGACTTTCGTACCCAACATACTTCCGATTATCACTGTCTATCTAATTATTACGTGCTTGACGATTATAATCGGACTATTCAATAGCCGAGGAATCATCAGCAAGCCACCGTTAGAAGTACTAAGGAATGAGATTCAGTAAACGAATATTAACGACTAACCACCTAAATGCCCGTTTGACAATCAAGAGATTGCGATTTGGCATATTTGTGGTAAACTAGAATTGTAATTAACACTATACCTATGAAAGCAGTATTAGTAATATTTTTTGGAATGATGATGTTTGGCCAATCAAACCCAAACAGCAAAGTAATTGGCATCTGGGATGGGAAACTCGAGGCAGGTGGCCAAACACTCAGGTTTATCGTTCATGTTCGCAACGATGAAGGAAAACTTAGTGGCGCCATAGAAAGCCCAGATCAAGGGCCTGGAGAGATTGCAGTGGATGCCATAAAGTTTGAAGACAACAAGCTCACTTTTTCTATAAATGGCATTGGGGGTTCTTACGAGGGCACACTCAAGGATGGAAAACTTGAAGGAAAGTGGAGTCAGTCGGGACAATCTTTCGACCTTAATCTTAAGATGAGAGACAAAAGCTAAGCTCACTCCTGTAAAGCGTATTGTTAAAGGTTGGCGAATTCTCTATCTTTTGAATTGTCAACCTTTAATACTATGCGAATAAAAACCTCACTCATCGGACTTATATGTCTGATCTTATTCCCAATTTCTAGTGCCTTCGCTCAAATTGAGAGAGCCCCTGCCCGTTCTGAGGGCGATGGTCCCTTCAATCGGTTAATCATCAGAGGAGCCACGCTTATCAATGGTAACGGTGCACCACCGACTGGTCCTGTAGACATTGTCGTTGAGCAAAATATCATCAAAGGAATTTTTAACGTTGGCTACCCAGGTTTACCTATCAGAGATAGAGATAGACCCAAAGCCAATCCTGGGGATCAAGAACTAGATGCCGAGGGGATGTATATTCTTCCTGGCCTAATCGATATGCATGGTCATATTGGTGGCACTGGACAAGGCACTCCTTCCGAATACGTTTTTAAACTTTGGTTAGCACATGGAATTACGACCATTCGTGACCCTTCGGCTGGTAATGGCCTAGAATGGGTGTTAGAGCACAAGGAGAAAAGTCGTAAAAACGAGATTACAGCTCCTCGGATTTTTGCTTACACTGGTTTTGGTCAAGGTTCAAAAGAACCTATCTCTACTCCAGAAATGGCGAGACAGTGGGTAAGAGATAATGCTAAAAACGGTGCTGATGGTATTAAATTTTTTGGGGCAGCTCCAGATATTATGCAGGCTGCTTTAGAAGAGAATAAAAAACTTGGACTTCGCTCTGCCATGCACCATGCACAAATGGATGTGGTCCGTTGGAATGTTTTGAATTCGGCCCGAGCTGGATTGACTTCGATGGAACATTGGTATGGTCTTCCGGAAGCACTTTTTACGGATAGAAAAGTCCAGAACTATAGCTTAGATTATAACTATAGGAACGAGCAAGATCGCTTCGGTGAGGCGGGTCAGCTTTGGAAACAAGCTGCTGCACCTTTTTCCGATCACTGGAACAAGGTAATGGACGAACTCATTTCTCTTGACTTTACTATTGATCCGACCTTTAATATCTATGACGCTAATCGCGATTTAATGCGTGCGTACAGTGCTGAATGGCATAAGGAGTATACATTGCCTTCTCTCTGGGATTTCTATCGCCCTAGCAGAAGATCTCATGGATCGTATTGGTTCTCGTGGGGTACTGAGCAAGAAGTGGCCTGGAAAGAAAACTATCAACTATGGATGACTTTCGTCAACGAATATAAAAACCGAGGCGGACGTGTCACTGCAGGTTCTGATTCTGGGTTTATCTACCAGCTTTATGGCTTCGGTTTCATTCGAGAATTAGAGTTGTTAAGAGAGTCTGGCTTTCATCCTTTGGAAGTAATTATGTCTGCCACTTTAAACGGTGCTGAGGCACTTGGAGCAGCGGACAAGCTAGGCTCAATCGAAGTAGGTAAATATGCAGATTTTGCCATTCTCGAAGAAAACCCGCTTCAAAACCTAAAAGTCCTTTATGGCACTGGAGCGCTTAGGCTTGATGAAAACAACGAAGTGGTTAGAGTCGGTGGAGTGAAATACACCATCAAAGACGGAATCGTTTATGACGCTAAGAAACTATTGGAAGACGTTAAGCGCATGGTTGATGAGAAGAAAAACGGAATGACCTTCAAACTAACGAACAAGTAAAATGAAGAAGCTCTGTATATACGTATTGGTGCTATGTTCTTGTTTCTCCTGTGGTGAGCAAAAAGAATCAAAGATGTACAAAGCAGAAATGGTGCAAGCCAAATCGCTTTTAGGAGCAGATTTAAGCATCCCAGATCGATCCGAAGCACAAGAAAAGCAATTGAGTGATAATCTCAATGAGGCGCAAAGCAATTTCGATCAGGAAGCTTCAGAAATGAATACCATTTGGCTAGGCCGAAGACACGCCTATTTATATGACTATAAAAAGGCAATTGAGGTTTTCACTGAAGGTATTGAGGCTTACCCTAACTCGTATAAGCTCTATCGCCATCGCGGTCATCGGTACATCAGCATCAGGCAGTTTGACAAGGCCATTTCAGATTATGAAAAGGCCTATCAGTTGATGACCAAGAATACGACAGAGATAGAGCCTGACGGAGCTCCTAACAAGCTGAACATTCCTCTATCGAATACTCAGTTCAACATTCTCTATCACTATGGACTGGCGCATTATCTCAAAGGTGAATTTGAGAAAGCTGAAGCCATCTACAAAGAGTGTTTAGAGTACTCGGACAACACAGACTTAGTTGTCGCTACTACGGATTGGCTTTACATGACTTTACAAAGACAAGGAAAAACTGAGGAGGCAGCTACACTTTTGGCAACAATTGACAGCTCCATGGAAATCATCGAAAATGATAGCTACTTAAAGAGACTCTTCATGTACAAGGGCGAGATAGCTCCTGAAGAAGTACTCAAAGCGTCTGGCGATGATGCAGCACTGAGTTTGGCTACTCAAGGTTATGGCGTTGGAAATTGGTATCTGTATCAAAATGATACTGTCAAGGCAAAAGAAATCTTCGAGAATGTAGTAAAAGGGACTTCTTGGTCCGCTTTTGGCTATATCGCTTCAGAAGCGGATCTAGTTAATTTGAAATAAGAATCAAATAATTGTAAATAAAAAAGGGCTCCAAATGGAGCCCTTTTTCGTGAGTTTAACTTTTATCCTCTTCGCTTCTTACCAGCTTGAATCTGATCAGCTAGGAGCTTAATGCTCTCTTTCAAATAAGCATCTTTCATGTCATTTAACGATCTGTCCTGCACTTTGTTTGCTTCTAGTTCAGAAAGTGAGGCTCCAATTTTTACTCTTGCATCTCTCTTCTCTTTTCTGTCGTCTTGCTCTTTCTTACGTTGATTATAGTTTAGTGACACAACCTTCTGAGATCTATTCTTAGCCAATTCGGCAATATCATACTGAAGATCCAATAAGGCCTGATCCTTTTTTAATCTTTCGTCATGACGCTTCTTCAGGATAGACAACATGTCATTGTCAACATAATCCATTGGTTTAAATGGTGCAGCAGCTATTTTATCCCAAGGTAGTGCGCTCGGCTTAGAGCTCTCACCAAACTCTGCTGCGCTGTAAACTGATGGATACTCAATATCTGGAGTAACACCTCTATGCTGAGTACTACTTCCCGTCACACGATAAAATTTCGCTATCGTGAATTTCAATAAGCCTAGTTCTTCCTCCCCTGGTTGTCTCAAGAAATCTTTCAATCCTCTAACGTTTTGAACTGTTCCTTTGCCATAAGTTTGCTCTCCTACAACAACTCCACGCTTATAATCTTGAATCGCACCTGCAAAGATTTCGGATGCACTTGCAGAAAACCTGTTGATCATTACGTTTAGTGGTCCTTCGTAAGAAACTCCTTTGTTGTCATCGTCATACTTTTGAATCTGACCTCTGCTATCCTTCACCTGAACTACTGTACCGCCTGGTAAGAACAATCCAGACATGCTAATCGCTTCAACTAGTGCGCCACCGCCATTATTTCTTAAGTCAATCATAATGCCATCCACATTCTGACCTTCTAAGTCCTTGATTAAAGCCTTTACATCATTGGTTGTACTGGCGTAATTATCTGGATTCTTAGCCATGTCATCACCATCGATATAGAAATCAGGCACTGTTATAACTCCAATCGTGTAATCACTACCATTTTCTGAATACTGAACAACTTCACTTTTCGGCTTTGCATCATCCAGTTTAATTTTATCTCTAACCAATGAAACTTCTTTGGTTTCTGATCCTGGTGTAGCACCACCTGGTAAAAGCTTTAAACGCACCAAAGTTCCCTTAGGCCCTCTGATTTCACCTGCAACCTCATCTGAACGCCAGCCTACAACATCAATCATCTCACCATCGGAACCCTGAGCAATGCCAATTACACGGTCTTCCTTAGTTATTTGCTGACTTAGAAAAGCTGGCCCTCCTGCTCTTAGATCCGTAATCTTCGTGAAATCACCATCTTGCTGTAAAGTAGCGCCTATTCCTTCCAGAGATTTTTTACTCTGCATCTCAAAATCCTCTGCATTAAGTGGCGTGAAATAATTCGTGTGAGGATCGAAACCCTCCGTCAAAGAATTCATGTATATCTCGAAGACATCATTGCTATTATACTTGGCTACATTGCTTTTGAATCGCTCGTATCGTTTAGTCAGGACCTCAACTACTTTATCTGGCTCAGAGCCGCTTAACTTTAGACTCAATGCTTGATTTTTCAAAGTTTTCCGCCACACTTCATCAAGCTCAGCCACACTAGAAGCATAACTCGCTTTATCTCGATCGAACCTGAAGGTCTCTTTTTTAGTGTAGTCAAACTTATCTCCCGAATGAGCTAGCGCATAGTCTAATCTTGACTCTAGGCGCTTCATATAGATGTTGAAGATGTAAAATGCAGGAACTAGATCACCATTTTTCAAGGTGTTGTCCAACTCGTATCTGTATTTTTCAAAAGACCGAATATCGCTGGCTAAGAAGTAGTTCTTGTTTCCATCAAGTGATCTAATGAAGTTGTTAAAAATAACAGATGAAAGAGAATCATTGAGATCAGTCTCACGATAATGGAAGTAATCTAATATCTGTACAATTATCCTCGACTCTGTTAAATGAGCTTCAGTAGGTTGTAGTATTCCTGTCGTATCCCTCTCTGCCCCAAAAAGTGTTCCTGTTAAAAGGAGCATCAATGGAAGCCACATTATCTTTTTAATCATCTTCATTTCAACGCGATTTTTTCTTAAACGTTATCCGAAAAAAGGATTTAAATGTAATCAAATTCACCCAATTATACGGCTCTGCAACCCGTGCACTGCAAGTATAATACCATATGTACGCCAAGTGGTTACAACTTTAGGAGAGAAGTCTGTTAAAAAATGCTAAATCACTCATAGCATAATGAATTTGAGGGGTTAGCCTCTCGACCTCACACGCTCATACATGGATTGATCATCCAGTGCAGATTCTACGTTGTCGAGTGTTGAAAGCAAGTCACTTGCTGATTCTTTTAGTAAGTGATCGTTTGCTTCTTTAATGCGGTCCCATGTGCCGTTCATTTTTTCCACCAACTGATGTCCGTTAGGCGATAGCTTTAAAAGTCTTTTTCGTTGATCGGAAGCGTCTTTCCGCTCTTCCGCAAGTCCTTTTTTGACCAGTACATTCGCTACTTGGTTTACCGCTGGATGCGTTTGCCCGAGCATGACGGAAATCTCTGTCACGGCCAATTCTTCGCCATCCTTTAGTGCATAGATCATTGCAAACCAGCGTGGTTCGAAATCAAATGCAGACTCTTTATAAACCTGTGCTACATCACGCGCTAAGCGCTCACTGAGGTTTTTGAGTCGAGTAGCCAAAGCAAGGCTCCCTAATTCTTCTATTATATTTCTCTCCAATTACTTCTTCTTTTTGGGTGCTATAAAAGGCACTTTTTCAGCTCTTATCAAGTCCATTAAATCGTCAAGCCCTTTTTCAATAGTTGATGCCTGATCCATCACTAGGGTGTATTTCAATTCCATATCACCAACGCGCTTCTTTTGTCCGTTGGTGATCGGAGGCTCGATGCCATCTATTGTTCCATAAATATGTAATAGCTGTACTTCGAGCTTATTCTCAAAGTTTATTACGTCTTGAAACGTTTTCTGTTTCGGTTGTACCATTTCTGCTTCCGAAGTATTGATCATCTCTAAGACTTCATTAGCCTTTTTATGTACTGAAGCGTAATCATCTTCAGAGATTCTAGCCTTTAAATCTTCGATTTGAGTTCTGATAGAACGAATGTCATTTGCCTTTTCCTGAAGGTTCTCGATCATCCCTCGTACAGTGTTCAAAAATGTTTGCTGCGTAGCATAATCATTACTTCCTGCTTCCCATCTTGGGTCAGCGTTTACTGTAATGTCTTTCTCTACGACAGTTTCACCGTAAGTAATAACCGCCTTATAATCTCCTGGTGCCACACGATGTCCACCTGCACCGAGGCCAACAAAGACGCCATCTACACCCTTGAAATTAGCCATGGAAAGATTCCAATTGAAACGGTTCATTCCTGACTTCTTAGTGATTTTTGCTTGACGATCTGTCGCTGTGCTTGAAAATGACCTCACTAGATCTCCCTGCGCGTTCATAAACTCAACTTTCAACTCAGTAGAATCAACATCTTCCTTGATGTAGTACATGATAGAGAAGCCAGGGTAAGGGTTCTGACCCATTGCCTTGCTACCACTTCTAAATGCATTATCGCGAATGGCATCCTCTGGCTCATACACATGGAATTCAGCGGTTGAGGCTTCACTCAATTCATATAATGGATTCAAATCATCCATCACCCAAAAAGCTCGGCCTTGAGTAGCTATGATTAGGTCATTGCCTTGTACCATCAAATCCGTAATTGGAACGATCGGTAAGTTTCTTTGAAACGCGTTCCACTTCAATCCACCGTCAAAGGACACATAGAGTCCTAATTCCGTTCCCGCATAGAGTAAATCCTTTTGTCTAGGATCCTCACGAATCACTCTAACATGTGCATCTTCTCCGATACCATTCACCAGTCTATTCCAAGTCTGCCCGTAGTTGGTTGACTTGAAAACATGTGGAGTAAAGTCGTTGAATTTGTATTTGTTGAAGGCGACATAAACCGTCCCTGGGTCATGAGGAGAAACCTCAATTTGATTGACCATACCATCTCCGGTATTAGGAATAGTGATCTCTGTCCAGTTGGTGCCACCATCTTTAGTGATGTGCAGCATACCGTCATCGGCACCTGTGTATAGCACATCAGGTGTATGCGGAGATTCAGCGACATAATAGATCGCATGATAGATTTCTCCTCCCGCTCCCTCATTTGTAATTGGACCGCCACCCCAGTTGATCTTGGTACTATCATTTCTTGTTAGGTCTGGGCTGATTTCTTCCCAGGTAATTCCTCTATTAGAAGTTTTCAAGAGCTTATTCCCTGCATGATAGATTACGGAAGGATCATGTTTTGAAGCAATGATCGGTGCGTTCCAGTTGAACCGATACTTAACATCTCGCGGGTTCGTCCCTAATCCTTGAAACGGATAAGCCATGACATCCTTCGTCTGTTTCGTCTTAGCATTCCACTCATCGATAATTCCCTGATAACAACCTGAATAGATGTATTTAGGGTCTTTCGGGTCGAAAGCAGAATACGCGCTTTCGCAACCACCGACTGGGAAAAAGTCGTTATTGCTTATGCCTGAGCCATCTACCCTTGAGGCAATAGAAACTGAACTATTGTCTTGTTGTCCTCCATAGATGCGATATGGGAATTGCATATCAGCATTGACACGATAGAATTGAGCGGTAGGCTGATTGTCCTGCCTAGACCAATCCTTTCCGCCATTGATAGAAACATTTGCTCCACCATCATTCGCATTGATCATGTATTGTGGGTGCTCAGGGTTTATCCAAACTTGGTGGTTATCACCGTGCGGTGTATTCAAATTCACGAATGTCTTTCCATTGTCTGTTGATTGAACCAATGGGGCGTTCATCACAAACACACTTTCTTCATCAGTAGGGTGTGCCTGAATGTGCATATAATACCAAGACCTTGCTCTTAACAAGCGATCAGGGTTGATTAATTTCCAATTTTTACCCCCATTATCAGATCGGTAAAGCCCACCTTTTTCTGCTTCAATAATAGCCCAAACCTTATTAGGGTTGGCTCTAGAAACAGAAATCCCAATTTTTCCCATCACATCTTTAGGCAAGCCTTTCGAAAGCTTATTCCATGTTAGACCGCCATCGACAGATTTCCAAATTCCGCTACCTGGTCCTCCACTTTGCACTTTCCAGGGAAATCTTCTATGGTCCCAATAAGCCGCATACACGATTCTTGGGTTAGTCATATCCATGCTCAGGTCACTTATTCCTGAGTTTTCATCCACATAGTGCACTTTAGTCCATGTCTGGCCTCCATCTGCTGAGCGATAGATCCCTCTGTCTTCTGTAGCCGCATATGGACTCCCCTGTGCGCCAACAATTAACACATCTGGGTTATTCGGATCGACAACGATCTTTGATATCTGTCTTGTCTTTTCAAGCCCCATATGACTCCAAGTCTTTCCCGCATCGGTAGACTTATATACGCCATCACCATGAGAGGTCATTACACCACGAACGGGTGCCTCACCCATACCTACATAAACGACATTTGGGTCAGACTCCGAAACAGCAATAGCACCAACAGAGGCAGTATTGAAGAAGCCATCTGAAATATTACCCCAGCTTTCACCTGCATCATCAGTTTTCCAAACTCCACCCGTGGCACCCATATAATAGGTCATTGGGTCTTGGACAACTCCGGCAACAGCAGTCGCTCGCCCACCCCTGAAGGGTCCGACCAAACGAAATTCCATGGCATTATAGAGAGCTGTATCGTAAGATAGGCCTGCCGGTTCTTGCGCTTTACGATTACGCCTTTGGGCGAGGGAATCAGGAGTACAAATCAAGAGGATAATACTAGCTAACAGGAGGGAGCGCAGCGTCTTCATAGGTTATAGTTTAAAGTTGTGTCTCAAGATAGTCATTGCCACCAGTAAAAACCAAAGTCATTTTGATAGGTGATTTTGTATATTGGAACAAACAGTCATTACTATGAAATTGAAGCCCCTTTTCTTATTAATCCTACTTTCTTTAGCAATCGTATATTCTTGCGAAGACGAGGATGATGATGACAATTATAAAACCGAAAGTGTAACGCGTTTTGAGCGAGAAGGCTCATCAATTCTCAAAGGCGTAAAAGTGCCAAGCGGTAATAGTATGTATTTTGCCAGCGGCATAGTCGCTACGGAAAAAGACGAGAGAAAGCCTGTTGGTGACCGTGCACGTTTTGGAGACACCTACGACCAAAGTGTCAGTGCCTTAAAAAGAATCAATGACTATCTCAGTGAAGAAGGCCTAAGTCTGAAAGATGTAATTGCCATGAAGGTATATGTAGCGCCCGATCCTGAAAACGATAACAAACCAGATTTCCAAGCTTGGTTTAAAGCCTATGGCGAATACTTCGGCAATGCCGAAAACCCAAATAAAGTAGCCCGATCAACCATTGGCGTATATACTTTAGTTGACCCTAATAAATTTATTGAAATAGAAGTTAGAGCAGTTTATCCCTAACTATCGATCAATAGAATCGAAAATTGTAAGAACCGACATTGATAGTAGTGTAGCAGCAAAAAAGACGCAAAGACTGGTTGAAAAAGAAGTAAAGCCTAGTCTATCTATCTCAAGAAGACTTAGCTATTACATATGGTTTGTTAAGTCCTCTCCACAAGGTCGAAGTAGAAAGGAAACGATGAGCCTTAGACACTGCTCTTTCTATCCCGAGCTTGCCGAAGGAACTTGGTCGTAAAGCAGAAGACCTTTCGGCAGGCTCAAGGTAAAAATAGAGTAGTGGAAAGCTATTTCTATGTTTTTCTATCCCGAGCTTGGCTGAGGGAACTCCATCCGATGAAGTGGTAAACACTATAAATTCAACTGATAACTAGTACTTCTACCACCTTCTTCTGACTTAACCAACACGTCTTTCTTCAAGAGGTCATTGATATCTCTACCTGCAGTATCTTGGGAACACTTGCACATTTTTGCCCATTTGGACGAGGTCAGTTTACCCAAAAAACCATCAAAGAGCTTATTGACCATCTTAGATTGGCGTTCGTTGAAGGGTGTGCTTGCATGCAGCTCCCAAAACTTTGCTTTGCCTACTGTAGTCTGCAATAAGTTTTCACTCTCTGTAACCGCCTTTTCCAGACAATTCATAAACCACATGAGCCAGTCAGTAATGTCCGAACTACCTTTTTGAGTTTGCTCCAATATCTGGTAATACTGTTGTCTTTGATTTCTGATTTCGGTAGACATGCTGTAAAATCTTTGACTGCTAGCATCCGCTCTTGCTAATAGTAAGTCACCTATAGCCCTCGCCATCCTTCCGTTTCCATCATCGAATGGGTGAATGGTGACAAACCAAAGGTGGGCAATAGCCGCTTTCAATACAGGATCGTATGGGCTCGAGGCATTTAGCCAATCCATAAAATTGGTCATCTCAGCGTCAAGTCGTTCTGAAGCAGGTGCCTCAAAGTGAACTTTCTCTCTACCTAACGGCCCTGACACTACCTGCATTGGATCGTCTGAAGAATTGTCTCGCCATCGACCTACTACAATCGGAAGCCCTCCAGATTTTCCTGTGGGAAACAACAATTTATGCCAACCAAACAGTCTTGGTCTTGTAAGCTTCTTTTGGTGATTTTGAGTAGCATCGATTGTCATTTCGACTACTCCATCTACATGTCTGTCAGATGGAACAAGTCCTGCGATGTCAAGCCCAAGTTTCCTCGCAATTGACGAGCGTACTTGATCTCTGTCCAGTAATTCGCCTTCTATTTCGCTGGATTTCGTTACATCCGATGTCAGCGTGTTGAGGCCTGCCTCTATTTTTAGAGCAAAGCCTAACCCTTCCATTTTACCCAGTAGATACCCTTGCTTGTTCCTAACCTGAACAAGCCTTTCCAATACTTGAGCTTTATCCCAAGTAAAATCAGGCCAACCTTTTAGCTGATGGATATACCTCATATTCTCCGCAACATATGCGGTAAATATAAATATTATTCTCCGCAAATAGAAACTATTCTCTTTGTTTTATGCGGAGATTAGGGGGATTATTCTCCTCATAAAACAAAAAAGGGCTCAAAAGAGCCCTCCTCGTTATCCTGAATTTGCTTCAGGATTTATATCCATATGAAACTTACAACGCCTCTACTTTCTCAATATTCACAAACTCAACTTCTCGATCTTGATTCAATTCAACACTGACCACAGCATCTTTACTGATTTCTCCTGAGAGAATTAGCTTAGAAAGCTCGTTCAATACTTTTCGTTGAATCACTCTTTTCAATGGCCTTGCTCCAAATTGCGGATCGTAACCGAGCTCTCCTATATAATCTAGTACGTCATCAGTTGCCTCAATCTCAATGCCGTTTTCTTTTAGGCTCTTTTGGATTAAGCCAAACTGAATCGCCACAATCTGTCGGATATTATCCTTGTTGAGTGGCAAAAACATGATGGTTTCATCAATCCTATTCAAGAACTCTGGTCGCACTGATTTCTTCAACAGATCAAACACCTGACTCTTTGTTTGTTCAATCAACTCAAGGACATTGTCCTTGTTGATTTTCTCAAAGTTCTCTTGAATCAAATGCGATCCAGTATTACTAGTCATAATGATGATGGTATTCTTAAAGTTGGCGACACGTCCTTTGTTGTCTGTCAACCTTCCTTCATCTAACACTTGCAAGAGCACATTAAATACATCAGGATGCGCTTTCTCGATCTCGTCTAACAGAATTACAGCGTATGGCTTTCTTCGAACCGCTTCAGTGAGCTGTCCGCCTTCATCATAACCTACATAGCCCGGAGGTGCTCCAATAAGTCTACTCACCGCATGTCGTTCTTGATATTCTGACATATCGATCCGCACCATATTGTTCTCGTCATTGAATAGGTACTCGGCTAGTGCCTTCGCAAGCTCGGTTTTACCCACTCCTGTTGTTCCTAGGAAAATGAAAGAACCAATTGGCCTCTTCGGATCTTGTAAGCCTGCGCGACTTCTTCTTACTGCATCAGAGAGTGCTGATATAGCCTCTTGCTGACCAGCCACCCTTTTTCCGAGTTCTTCTTCAAGATGAAGTAATTTCTCTCTTTCAGATTGCAGCATTTTTGAGACTGGAATACCCGTCCACTTTGCAACAACTTCTCCTATATCTTCGGCATCAACTTCTTCTTTCAGGAGCGTACTACCAACTTGCATTTCTTGCATCTTGGTTTTATACTTTTCCAGCTTCTTCTCTGATTCAGTAATCTTTCCATACCTGATTTCAGCAACCAAACCGAAGTCACCTTCGCGTTCCGCTTTTTCAGCCTCCATTTTGTAGCGATCGATGTTCTCCTTTTCAGATCTGATTCCAACGATTACTGCTTTCTCATTCTCCCACTTAGCTTTTAGCCCATCGCGTTTTTCCGATAGTTCTGCAATCTCTTTCGAGAGCACAACTTCTTTATCCTTGTTCTTTTCTCTTCGGATCGCTTCTCTTTCAATTTCTAGCTGCATGATTTTACGATTCATCTCATCCAACTCTTGTGGTAGTGAATCAATCTCAATCCTCAACTTTGCAGCAGCTTCATCCATTAAGTCAATCGCTTTATCTGGTAAAAATCGATCGGAAATGTACCTGCTAGATAATTCAACAGCTGCGATAACAGCATCATCCTGAATCCGCACTCCGTGGTGGACTTCGTACTTTTCTTTAATCCCTCTAAGAATAGAAATGGCATCTTCCTGACTCGGCTCATCCACTGTAACTGTTTGGAATCTACGCTCCAAGGCTTTGTCTTTTTCAATATGCTTTTGGTATTCTTGAAGTGTTGTCGCACCGATCGCATGGAGTTCTCCTCTTGCTAGCGCGGGTTTCAAAAGATTAGCCGCATCCATCGCGCCATCTCCTCCACCAGCACCAATTAGGGTATGAATCTCATCGATGAACAGGACGATCTCTCCATCAGAGTCCTGAACTTCTTTGATCACTGCCTTAAGTCTTTCTTCGAATTCGCCTTTGAATTTGGCTCCTGCTACTAAAAGCCCCATATCTAGAGAGATGAGCGTCTTAGATTTCAGGTTCTCTGGCACGTCACCATCCACGATTCGCTGTGCCATACCTTCCACTATGGCAGTTTTACCAACACCTGGTTCACCAATGAGCATTGGGTTGTTCTTCGTTCTTCGGGATAAAACCTGAAGCACTCTCCTGATCTCTTCATCACGTCCAATCACTGGATCAATCTTACCAGATTTAGCCAGCTCATTCAAGTTCTTTGAGTATCGCTCTAATGATTGATACTTTGATTCTGCATTTTGATCCGTCACGCTATTTCCTCCTCTCAGTTCTTTTATTGCTGCTATGAGTTCTTTCTTAGAGAACCCCATTTCCTTCATAATGCCAGCTGTTTTTTCCTTTCCAGCCAATAGACCAAGTACAATATGTTCAACGGCCACGAATTCATCTTTGAAT